>Ga0208013_1000135_pt1 | contig 53304 bp, 44 predicted proteins | sample 16_taG_FD_184091 | JGI IMG/M metagenome (GOLD analysis project Ga0208013, IMG submission 184091) | Marine viral communities from the Subarctic Pacific Ocean - 16_ETSP_OMZ_AT15313 metaG (SPAdes) (version 2) | ecosystem: Environmental > Aquatic > Marine > Oceanic | place: Pacific Ocean | collected...
AAACCTCCACATCCCCAAAATGAAATTGTGCAAAAGCGAAAGTAGTAGAAACTGAAAAAAACAGTACTAAGAAAATGAGTCTCTTCATAGTGAGTGAGTTTTGAATGTAGTTTTAAAGCAACCTAACATAATATTATCCGTACAGCTTATTTGTGTGGAATTCCTGAATAAATCAAAAATACACACCTGAGAGCTCCAAAAGCAGTTTTATAGATTTATTCAGAACTAATTTTAAAATATAATTCCCAAATAAATCAAAAAATTCTGTAAGGAATACTCCGCGGAACGGTCTTACTAAGATAATAAAACAAAGAACTAAACCAAGCACTAATGGCTAAGTCTAAATTGTTGGAAGCGGTAAGGCGGGAAATAAGACGGCGTAACTACAGCTACAGAACAGAACAAAGTTATATCTCATGGATCGTAAGATTTATTCGGTTTAACGGAACCCGACATCCGTTAGATTTAACAGATACAGAAGTAGAGCGTTACTTGAATTTTCTGGCAAACGAAAAGAACGTAACTTCATCAACTCAAAATCAGGCACTTTCGGCATTGGTATTTTTATATAAGCAGGTATTAAAACAACCGACACTTAAATTGGATAGCCTGAAAAGAGCAAAACCCAGCGAAACACTCCCCGTTGTACTATCTCCCGAAGAAGTAAAACAGATCTTGTCTCATATTTCAGGGATAAGCCATTTGATATGTACACTTTTGTATGGCTCAGGTTTGCGTATTTCAGAATGCTTGAGATTAAGGGTTCAGGATGTGGATCTGGAATATCAACAACTTTGGGTACGTTCTGGAAAAGGCAACAGAGATCGAGTAACCTTACTTCCAAAAAAAAGTGTAGGCGATTTAAAACGCCAGATTAAAAAAGCGAAATTGATTCATGATCAAGACATTAACAACGGACTTGGGAAAGCGCTGCTTCCAAAAGCATTAAGCAAAAAATATCCGGAAGAAAACATTCAGTTTCGATGGCAATATGTGTTTCCATCAAAAAGCCTGGCTAAAGATCCACGATCAGGCATACTGCACAGATACCACATCTCTTCCTCTTTGGTCAATAGAAAAATAAAGAGAGCGACAAAAAAAGCGGGAATTCAAAAGAAAGTATCTGCACATACTCTCCGGCATAGTTTTGCAACACATTTATTACAGAATGGCTACGATATCAGAACGGTTCAGGAGTTATTGGGACATAAAAACCTCAAAACTACAATGATCTATACTCATGTCATAAATAAAGGCGGTAATTACATCAAAAGCCCAGTAGATCTGCTAAATTAACCGTTTGGACAATCCGGGGGATGTCGATGGTATCCCAAGACGCGAGCAATGAACAGGAAAAAAAATGAGCCCGGATTTGTATACACATTCGGTTGTTGTCATTGCACATTCCATGTAGGGGCGAATCGCCCCTACATGGAATTGAACCCAATAAATCATCCGCAAAACACATCTGAAAACATCTCGTGGATAATTTTTGTAAGGAATCCTGCCTCAACCTGTCTAACTGTATGTCATGAAGCAGAAAAAATTGCCAAACCGTCAATCCATGCGTTTGCAGGGATACGATTATTCCAGTCCGGGATATTATTTCATCACCATATGTACGCAAAATATGCAACGTATTTTTGGCGATGTAATTGATGGCAAAATGCACATGAATGAATGCGCGGTGGTTGCGCATAATGAATGGTTTAATACAGAAACCATTCGTGACAATGTAAATTTGGATGCGTTTATGATTATGCCGAATCATATTCATGGGATTATCGAAATTATTGATAAAAACCCAATCGTAGGGGCGAATCGCGATTCGCCCCTACGGAACCGCAAATTGATAAATGACACTATTTATCGCACAAAATTCGAATCCCCATCAAATAATTTGGGAGCCATTATCCGGGGATATAAATCAGCGGTGACTAAACAAATCAATCAAATCCGCAAAACACCGGGCGCGAAAATATGGCAGCGGGGTTATTATGATCACATCATCCGAAATGAAGAGTCATTATTTCACATTCGGGAATACATCAAATGCAATCCAATGAATTGGAATAAGGATCGATTTTACCAAAACAGGTAATTTGATAATCCGGTTCGCGGTCGGAAATGAATATGAATTCGGAAACGTGAACAATGGTGAAACACGTATGAATTTGTTAACACACGTCCCTTTGTAGGGGCGAGTCGCGATTCGCCCCTACAAAGGGACGGAAGCCCGGTAGATCTGCTAAATTAACCGGTACAAATTCTCCCTTCGAAGGGAGACGATTGTCCAAACGGTTCTTTGGACAATCCGAGGGATGTCATTGATAACCCAATCCTGTATGGAAATCACCCCAACTTATCTACAAAATCCAGTTTCTCCCACGGGAATTCTTCTCTTCCAAAATGTCCGTAAGCTGCGGTTGGTTTATAGATCGGTCGTTTCAGATCAAAGCGAGAGATAATTCCTTTCGGAGTACAATCAAAAGTCTGTGCAACCAGATTAGCCAATTCAGGATCACTCATCTTTCCCGTTCCGTAACTGTTCACATTAATGGAAACAGGCTCAGCAACACCGATGGCATAAGCCAATTGAACAAGGCACTCATCAGCTAAACCTGCAGCTACCAAGTTCTTGGCAATATGCCGGGCAGCGTAGGCGGCACTTCTGTCTACTTTAGAAGGGTCCTTTCCGGAAAAGGCTCCACCACCATGTGCTCCGAATCCTCCGTAAGTGTCTACAATAATTTTGCGACCGGTTAATCCGGTGTCGCCATGCGGTCCGCCTATTACAAATTTGCCCGTTGGATTTACATGGTAAATGGTTTCATCATCAATAAGTTCTGAAGGAATTACATTCTTGATAAGAATATTCTTTACATCTTCATGAATTTGGGACTGTTCAACGCCTTCATCATGCTGTGTGGAAAGAACGATGGTATGGATTCTTTTTGGCTTTCCGGCGTCATCATATTCAGTGGTAACCTGACTTTTATTATCCGGTCCCAAATAAGGCATTAGATCCGTTTTTTTACGAATTCGAGCCAACTCTCTCAAAAGATCATGAGAAAACTGAAGCGGCATCGGCATGTACTCCGGAGTTTCTTTATTGGCATAGCCAAACATCATTCCCTGATCACCTGCGCCTTCGCGATCTACTCCCTGGGCAATATCAGGACTTTGCGTATGGATGGTGGATAGCACACCGCAACTTTCAGAGTCAAAACGATAGGATGCTTTCGTATACCCGATCTCTTTTATGACTTCTCTTACTATTTCCTGAACATCAACATAGGCATCAGTAGTAACTTCTCCTGAAACTACAGCTAAACCGGTGGTTACAAGGGTTTCAACAGCTACTCTTGATTCCGGATCCTGAGTTAACATGGCGTCCAGAATGGCATCTGAAATCTGATCGGCAACTTTATCCGGGTGCCCTTCTGATACGGACTCTGAGGTAAATAAATTCTTCATTCTTGTATTTTATTGAGTAAGGTTCTTTCGGTTACGAAGCGCAGAAAAGGTAAGAAGATTTATTATTTAATAAAGCTTAAGAATCGAATAAATCCTTATCATTGGCCTTTCTGTCAATTCCCAAATACTGATAGGCTTTTGCGGTAGCGACTCTGCCTTTCGGGGTTCGTTGTAAAAACCCTTCCTGAATTAAAAAAGGTTCGTAAACTTCTTCAATGGTTCCCTTGTCTTCTCCAACGGCAACTCCAAGCGTGCCCAAACCTACAGGACCACCGCTGTAATTTTCAATAATGGCGCGAAGCATCCTTATGTCCATATCATCCAGGCCGTTTGCATCCACATCAAGTGCGTTAAGTGCTTTATCTGCGATCTTTTTGTCGATCTCTTTGAGATTCTCAACCTGAGCGAAATCACGGGTACGGCGTAAAAGCTTATTCACGATCCGTGGAGTTCCCCGACTTCTGCGGGCAATTTCGTAAGCACCCTCATCCGTAATCCCGAAATTTAGAATACGGGCAGTGCGAAGCGCTATGTTATGTAACAGCTCTACTTCGTAATAATCCAATCGCATATCAATTCCGAAACGAGCTCGCAATGGAGCAGTAAGCATTCCTTTTCTGGTAGTTGCCCCAACCAATGTGAACCGACTCAATTCTATTTGAATGCTTCGGGCATTGGGACCGGAATCAATTACGATATCCAGTTTAAAATCCTCCATCGCAGAATAGAGATATTCTTCAATAACCGGATTTAGCCGATGGATCTCATCAATAAATAGTACATCTCCATCTTCTAAATTTGTAAGCATTCCGGCCAGGTCGCCCGGCTTTTCGAGAACAGGCCCCGTTGTTGGGCGGATATTCACATTCATTTCCTGTGCGATGATATGCGATAATGTAGTTTTACCTAATCCCGGAGGCCCCGAAAGAATTACATGATCCAGAGCGTCGCCGCGCTGTTTGGCAGCTTTTATAAATACCTCAAGGTTGGATATTATTTTCTGCTGGCCGATAAACTCATCCAAACTGGACGGGCGTACAGAGTTTTCGAAAACGTCTTCTTTTTGCTCAGGATTTAGCAGAGGATTATGCACAGAATTTCGGTAAATATGTTTACACTAACTTAATAGAATTATACTTAGTTTATAATCGAAATGCGCATTGAATTTTGGAAGAAGCTATGAAATACAATTCTTTCTCCCCGGATAAGCTCGATTTTGATCCAATTGAGAATCAAAAAAAGAAGCGTGGTAAGAAATTGGCAAATTTAAAGAAGAATGAAATTCTGAAGGAGAAAGGATTGCACAAAGATCTGAGTTCAAGCAGTTTGAAAATTTATGGCTCGGAGTATTTCTTCAATTACGAGTTAAGTTGGTTGAAATTCAATGAAAGAGTATTAGCAGAGGCTCTTAATCCTAAAAATAAACTACTCGAAAGAATAAAATTCATTGGTATAGTCTGTTCTAATCTGGATGAGTTTTTTCAGAAAAGAGTTGGAGGACTAAAACGTCAACAGCTTGCGGGTGTTAAAACGCTTTCTGTAGATGGGATGTCGGCATCTGATCAGCTGAAAGAGATTCGCCAAGAAGTGCTGAAAATAATCGATGCTTACAGAGGGTGCTTTTTTAATGAGCTGGTTCCGGCAATGGCTGAAAAAGGAATTAAAATTAAGGCATATTCTGAGCTTACCAATTACCAAAAGAAAGTAAGCGACCGGTTTTTCCAAAAACAGATTTATCCTATAGTAACGCCTTTGGCAGTGGATGAATCACACCCATTCCCATTTATCTCAAATCAGAGTCTATCATTTGCTATAGAACTTGAAAACCCAAGGAATAAAGAAAAGCATTTTGCACGTATTAAAATTCCGGCAAATCGTCCGAGGTTAATACAGGTTCATCGCAGAGGCAATAAAGTAATTCTGGTTCCTATCGAAGATCTGATAAGAACAAAGATAGATCAGTTTTTCCCGGGGATGAATGTTATTTCTGCTCATATGTTCAGGGTTACAAGAAATGCATCTGTTGAACGAGAGGAAGAAGAAGCGGACGACTTGCTGGAAACTATTGAAGATGAACTGAGGGAAAGGAAATTTTCAGAGATAGTTAGGATGGAGCTGGAAGCAGATATGCCCAAGCATATCAAAAAGTACTTGCTCAAAAACTTGAATATAAACTGGAATGATGTCTATGAAATGAAAGGCACTATTGGGTTAGTGGATGCGATGCAGATATCTATGCTTTCCGGATATCCAAGATTAAAAAGTCGTTCATGGACACCGGTTTTACATCCTGCCTTAAAGCACGAATTGGATGAAGAAGCCCCCAGCTTTTTTAAGATCATTCGGGATGGGGATTTTATGGTTCACCATCCTTACCACAGTTTTGCACTTACTACACAAAGGTTTATAGAAGAAGCCGCAAAAGACCCGAAGGTTCTGGCAATAAAACAGACGCTATACAGAACCTCTAAAGATTCACCGCTTATGCATTCGCTAATGAATGCTGCCGAAGAAGGGAAACAGGTTGCGGTTTTAGTTGAGATCAAAGCGCGGTTTGATGAAGAAAGAAATATTACGTGGGCTCAAAAACTTGAGAATTATGGAGTTCATGTTGCTTATGGAATTCCCGGATTAAAAATACATACCAAGGTTACTATGGTAGTGCGGGAAGAAGCCGATGGATTAAGAACCTATTGTCACCTTGGAACGGGAAACTATCATCCCGATACAGCTCAGCTTTATGAGGATCTTGGGTTATTTACTTGCGATGAAGTTATAGCTTCTGATGTAACGGATATCTTTAATTTATTGACGGGGTATGCTCCTGATCAAACATTCGAAAAATTGATGGTAGCTCCTAAGCATCTGAGAAAGCAAGTAACAGAACTTATTGAATTTGAAACTAATGAAGCAAAAGAAGGTCGCCCGGCCAGGATCATCGCAAAGATGAACAGCATGGAGGATCCGATGATCATACAGAAGCTTTATGAAGCATCTGAAGCCGGCGTACAGATCGATCTTTTAGTACGGGGAGTGTGCAGGCTAATCCCGGGTAAACCCGGATTAAGTGAAAATATTAAGGTTCATTCTGTAATTGGAAGATTCCTGGAGCATTCCAGAATATTTTACTTCAGTCATGCAGAGAAGCATTTATACTATATTGGCTCAGCAGACTGGATGCACAGAAACCTAGATGCACGGGTAGAAGCTTTAACGCCTATTGAAGCTCCCAAACTCAAGAAATATCTTCAATTCATTATCAGCGTATATTTGAGAGACAATATGCAACGCTGGACGTTAAACGAAGACGGAACATACGATAAGGTTCCAAGACCAAAGGGCACGCGGAAAGTCTCAACGCATAAAGTACTGATGAATCATACGCAGGATTCAGAAAGCCCAATACCAATGGTTGGTTAGCAGCTTAATTAGAAGATGTTCCCTCATCATCTTCTAAATCAACTTTACCCAGATCGTAACTAAGTTTGCGGTAGAGAACAAAAGCAGATTTTCTGAATATGCCATCACGATTATATGCTTCACCTACGGCCGTTAATGCTTTTTCAAACTCTCCAACATTTACATACGCATTGCCAAGATACCAAAATGCTTTTTCAGCGATCATTCTGTTATCAGCAGCACGGGAAGCGGCTTCTTCAAAGTTTTCTATGGAAGCCTGATAATCTCCATCGTTATAATAGATAATTCCACGATTTAAGAAAGCTTTTGAAGCATAAGGCTCTTCATCATAAGAGGAAATAACCTCACTAAAAAGCTCTAATGCCTTTTCTTCATCTCCGGAAGAAATTGCAGCAAAACCTAAATTAAGAAGTGAGTCAGCGCTACTTATACCGAATTCCTGAGAGCGAAGTCCATCAGCAACTTCAATCTGGTCGGCCGGGATGTTAGTGACAATAAATTCATTCAACTCGGTAGGTGTTTCAATTCTGAAAAGCTGAACCATTGCTACAATTAGAATAGTCGCTGCTGCTGAAGCATGCCAAATCCACCTTGGAAGAGGCTTAGGTGTAACGGGCTTCTTTTTTGTTTTAATCTTTTCAGCTAAAATTTTTTTTAACGAAACTTCTAACTCTAAACGATCTAATAATTCAGGGTCTTTGGCAAACTCTACCCACAATGTATCAATTTCGTTATTGCTTAATGTGCCTTTTACATAAGCATCTATCTTTTTATAAATATCCTGATCTCTTGAACTTTCCATAATGAACCTAAATTATTAACCAATGTATTTCTAATACATTGGACCTTCTGACTAGTAAGACAGTTTCAGAGGGCATTCCTTACATTATTTGTTAATATTTTTTTTAAAACACTCGTTAAGCACCTGAATGATACGATGTTTTTTTGTCCAGGCATTGTTAATACTTATGCCAAAATGATCAGCAACAACAGAAGCTTCGCTGTCAGGGTTGTCAAACCAGTATGATATAAATGACTTTTGTTTAGCTTGCAATTCCGTAAAGCAGCGTTCCAATATACTCTGACGTTCTTCGGTTAAAAGGTTTTCCAACTGATCCGGCTCCTCTGAATGAGAGTCGGGAACTTGATCATAATTAATTTCTTTCTGTTTGTTTTGATGCTTCAAGTAGTCATGCTTGGCTGTTGCAAAAAGATAATTGATGATGCGATCCGGATGGTTCAACTCATCGTTCTTTATTTTTTCAACTGCAAACATAATAGCATTTTGAGCAGAATCCTTTGCATCTTCTGGCCCTGCATCCATTCGTACCAATAAGAATTTGCACAAAACTTTTGTGAGAACTTCATAGTGCTCCTTCAATGATTTTTGGTCATCATTTTGGACAGCAGTTACAAAGTTTGAATAATTCATGAGTTAATATCAAATTGTTGCTATAAAATAAGCGAGATTTGGAAAAAGAAAATGGAGAATTTTAAATTATAACCACTTAGTTTCCAACTGTGTATAGAGTACAACTAAATAACTTTGAAGGGCCACTAGATCTGTTGCTCTTTTTTATCAAGAGAGATGAGCTGGATATTTATGATATCCCGATCTCATACATCACTCAACAGTACCTTGAGTACGTTAATCTGATGGAAGAATTAGATCTTGATGTAGCGAGTGAATTCATTCTTATGGCAAGCATGTTAATGTCTATAAAGGCAAAAATGATGCTACCGAGAGAAGAGGATGAAAACGACGAAATAGATGAGACAGATCCCAGATACGAATTAGTTCAGAAGCTCTTGGAATATAAGCGCTACAAAGAGATGGCGGTTAAAATGGCCGACATTGACGAAGAAACCAGAAAGCGGTACAAAAGAGGTTATCCTGAAGTTGATGATGTAGATCAGCAAGCATCCGGTGAAGCGCTAAAAGATGTTACTTTATTTGATCTTATTTCGGCATTCAGAAAGGTTTTAACAGATTTAGAGCGCCAAAGGATCGTTCATAAAGTAAATAAGGTTGAAACAACGATTGAAGAACAGTCAGAGTTTGTATTAAATAGTCTTGCAAAGTCAGGAAGACAATCGTTTGCAACTCTTTGCAAAGAGTTAACAAATAGGGTGGTAATAGTTGTTACCTTTCTTGCAATATTAGAGATGATAAAAGAGCAACAAATAAATTTATTTCTCGAAGAAGACCCCACCGACTTTTACTTAGACTTGAAGCCGGTTGATGAAATAATTAGTGCATAACAACAAATAATAAAGATGAAGAAAATAATATACATTGTATTGGTCGTTGCCGTAGCTGGGTGCAGCGGATCAAAAGAAACAACAACCCTTCCCTCGGCCAGCATACATGATTTTGATAAAACCATAACTGTAGATGGTTTGAAGTCAGATCTCACAATAATTGCCAGCGATGAATTTGAAGGTCGCGAGACGGGTGAGGAAGGCATTAAAAAAGCCACAAACTATATTACTGAAAGATATAAAGAACTGGGCCTTAAGCCTGTTGGAGATAACGGAACCTTTGAACAGAATTACGATTTAAGCGCTCCGGTTATCGATAGTTACAACTACACTGTAACAGATAATGAAGGAAGCTTAATTAGCGAGACGGCTGTAACTAAAGAAGCTACAGGTGATTTTGTTACCGTTTTTGGCGGTTCTGATGATGTAAGTGGAGAAATAATTTTTGCCGGCTTTGGTATCAGTAATGAAACAACAAACCAGCTTCCTGAAGTTGTAGCGGATAAGTGGGTGATGGTATTTTTTGATCGACAACTTACCAATCAAAGAGCTCTGCAAACATTATCCGGTAGTGGAGCAGCAGGTGTGATCCTGATCATGGATCATAACGATCCGCAAGGATTTATAGAGAATGCTGATCAAGCTCAATCCAGAATAGGCTCGGCCGGACGATTATCATTGGCGTACTTACAAAACAACAATTCAAGATCTGCTGCATGGAACAGAATAAATCCTGAATTAGCAGCTAAAATGCTGGGTAAAGAAAGTGTAAGTGAATTAGTGGACATGAGTGAAGAGATCAAAGCTAACGCTTCTGATTTTAAACCAATGGAACTGGAGTACACGTTATCACATGACGTTTCAATAAGTGAGAATACTGTTGTTGCATCAAATATCGCCGCGTTTCTAGAAGGAAGCGATCCATTATTGAAAGACGAAGTGGTTGTATTGAGTGCGCATCATGATCACGTAGGAATCGGAAGACCGGATTCAACCGGGGACACTATTTACAACGGCGCTGATGACGACGGAAGTGGAACTGTTGGACTATTAAGCACAGCTCAGGCAATGGTTGCTGCTAAAAAAGCCGGAGCCGGCCCAAAAAGAAGTGTTCTGTTTTTACACGTTTCCGGAGAAGAAAAAGGATTACTTGGTTCACGATACTATTCAGATCACCCTATCTATCCGATAGAAAACACCGTTGCCAATATTAATGTGGATATGATCGGTCGTGTGGATAAAGAGCATGAAGAAAATAAAGATTACATTTATGTTATTGGCGGAGAGATAATTTCCTCAGGTTTAGATAGCCTACTCAGAAGCGCAAATGAAGCCACCGTAAATCTTGATCTGAGCAATAGATACAATGATCTTGAAGACCCGAATCAGTTTTACAGAAGAAGCGATCACTGGAATTTTGGAAGATTAGGAGTTCCGTTCATCTTCTTTTTTAACGGAGTACACGCTGACTATCACCGACCATCAGATTCGATTGAAAAAATAGAATGGGAAGCCCTGACAAAAAGAACACAACTTCTTTATACAACTACGGCGATGATCGCAAATGCGCCAAACAGACCTGAAGTTGATAATCAGGCCTTTATTGAAAAGACACAAGCCCAGGCACGCAACTAAACAACACGTTTCTAAGCCCTCAAAGAAATATCTTTTGAGGGCTTTTTATTTGCCGATCATTACAAAAGGAGCCCAATATACCGGATGGTTATAATAGGGATGTTGTATTAGTTCTTTTTTAGCCAGATGAAGAGCTTTTTCTTTATAGCCAAACATAGGGGGAGTATAAAGATCAAAGTACATTTTAAACTTGGTCCATAAACCCACTTCCTCTTCCTCAAGGGTTCTTAAATTTTTATAGAAAGACCCCATAAAAGAAGCAGTACTTTTATCATAAACACTCCAAAGGCTTACAACAACAGAAGAAGCTCCCGCTTTAAGAAAAGAACGTTGTAATCCCTGAAGTCCCTCTCCGCTGATAATTTTCCCAACAGCAGTATTACAAGCACTAAGAACCACCAGATCTGCATTGAAAGTTAACGTAGAAATTTCCTTACTGTTCAGATAGCCATCCTCTTGAAAAGCCCCTTCAGATTCAACTAATTCAGAAATTATTAATCCGCTTTGCTGGGGATTTAACTCATTAACATTTCCGTGCGTTGCAAAGTGCAGATAACGGAATTCATTTAAAGAAGTGGTCTTAATTTTTGATTCGCTTACCTCCTGATGCTTTAATGAAAGAACATCAGTGAACTCTTTTGAAATGGCATCCACCTCCAGAATTGTTGAAGGCAGAGAAGAGTAATTTTTAGTTTGAGATGTTGAGCCATTTAGCCCGGAACCGGCTACTGCAAAGAGCTCTCGAGAAGTTGTTCTGTGAGGGGGTTCGATGTATTTATAGATGGTTGAAGAAGGAAGGTATTTGATGCTAAATTTTTCAATTAAAAAAGAATTGTTGATATATAAAGCATCAAACGGCAATAGAGAAAGTGATTTTGAAGGTACGATCAGAAGGTTATTAATTCCATCCAGCTTATCTGATACGGGCTTTAGTAGAAGTTCGAACAGAGGTTTCGATCTTTTACCGATAAGGTCTAAAGCTGCCTTTTCCTGAATGGCAGTTCTAAAATCAGAAACCAATACGGAGAGATGTTTTTTGGGGGACACGGAATCTATTTCAACTGAAGTGTGATCTGCATCATCTTTCGTAATCCTGAAAATTATTAATCGATGGTCAGTAAACATGTACTCAATCAAAGCGTCTTCGGCAGATAGTGAATTTTGAATTTCTGAAATTTTGATAGTTTCAAGTTCTTTAAAGGAGCGAAGCTTCGGATATTTTAAATGAAGCTCGTTTGTGAAAGACTGATACTGAAATTCCAACTCACTAAGTTCACTTTTCAGCTTTGATATAGATTGTTCATCTTTCGAATTTTCAATTTGCCGATAGAGTTTGTCTATATTTTTTTCTTTCTGTCTTAATGCAATCAGGGTAGTGTCTTCAACTACATTTTGGAGATCTGACTCAGAAAAAGAAAGTCGCTCCAGTAGTACGCGCGCCCTGCCCCGCTCAGTTATTTCAAAAGCTTTGTAGACGTCATTCTTTTGTTCTAAATACCAATAAGCAACCTCGTTATAAAAGTCAGCATAATTACTAAAAACACCTGATTCAAGATTTTCTCCATAAACGGAACTTTGTTCCCTTTCTATTTCGGCAAAAGCTAAATCAGCATAATAAAAAGCGCTGTCACTTTGGGCTTGATAAAACGCTTTTGCTAACAAACCGGTATAAGAGGCCAATCTGTATCCTTTAAATACAGAAGCAATTTGATAAGCTCTTTTAGAATAATTCAAAGCAAGAGCGGTATTATTTAATGCAAGATGAGCTTTAGAAAGTGAAGCGTAAGACTTCGCCTTTAATTGCTTTGATTCTGTTCCTTGTGAAAGATCAGAAGCTTTTTCTGCATAGGAAAGAGCTTCAGTATAATTTCCTGTTTCATGCTCAAGCTCGGCAAACCTTAGATAAATTTCTATAGCATCAAAAGTATTGTCATTCTTGATTTGCTCTGATAAAATCTTGTTGTAAAGGGATCTCGCTAGACCAAGCTCCTGTAGCTTTTGATAGCAAAACGCGATGTTTAATCTGGTTTTGACTGAAATACCAATATTATTCAGATCAGCCAGTCTTACGCTTTCGTTGTAATACTCCAGTGCATTTTCAAACTCACCAAGCGATTGATAAACAGAAGCAACAAATGTATATGCAGGAGTAATAAAAGGCACATCGCCAACCTCTTTTACGTAGGAAAGGTATTTCGAATAATTAGCTAAGGCTTTGTTATAGTTACCGGTTCTATGGTAGAATGAACCCAAATGGTAATGGGATGTTGAGATAAAGTCATTATTTTGGATCTCTTGCTTAGTAGCAAAGGATTTCAACAAATATTTTTCTGCCAGATCTGTAAAGCCCAGAACTTCATATGCCCGGGATAAATTGTCATATGAAATAGACAAAAGGAACAGATCATTTATTGATTCGAAACTCTCAACAGCGATCCGCCCATATTTAATGGCTTCGTTATAATTACCTAAATCGTATGTGAGATATGAGAGGGAGTTGCTCACCTGAGCTATTCTGTATTGATCGCCGGACTCTTTAGCAAGGTCAAGAGCGGCTTTATAATTCAAACTGGATTTCTCAAAGTTTCTTAGGCGTTTATACGCCCAGCCAACATTACTTTTAACATAAGCTTTAAGCTCAAACGGGATTTTGTTGTTTAATACGGAATCCGCTTTAAAAATCCACTCCGATCCTTTCTTATTATTCCCCTGATCAAGTAAGGAGGCCCCATAACCAACCGCAGCAATAACCCACTCTTTACTGTCCTTGTTATTTTGATATTTATCTAATGCCTTTCTGTAAATGTCTTCTGCTTCGGGGTAATTTCCCTTTCTGTATACTTCATTTCCTAAAATCAACAGCGAGTCATTCTCAACATTTGCGTATTGCGAAACAGCAACAGAAGGGAAAAAAAGCACCGTTATAAGAGCAATAAAGGAGCACTTCTTTTTTAAGATATTTACAAGGGGTTGTAGCATACAACGAATATATTTTGTTGTTTCCATACAACCAAAAATTAAAAGGAGTGCAATGAAATATAATATATCATATACAGACAGGCTTAATATGCCAGATGGAGATCCTAAACCGGAAGGGCCATCTAATCCGGACAGTGGAGAAACGGGAACTACTGGCGGGTAATACTTTAAAGCCAAACCTGCTGATTTTATAACAGGTTTGGCTTTTTAAAAAAAGAGCTAATAAGAAGAGTTCTCACTCCTTAAACTATTCACCAAATAATGCATTGACGAAATCAGCCCGGTCAAAAACCTGAAGATCTTCAATTTTTTCGCCAAGGCCGATGTACTTAACAGGTACACTCAATTCATTGGAAATACCGATTACAATTCCACCCTTTGCAGTTCCGTCAAGCTTTGTTAAAGCCAGACCCGTTATATCCACAGCTTCAGTAAAAGCTTTGGCTTGTTGCATAGCATTTTGACCTGTGGAAGCATCCAGTACAAGAATTACTTCATGAGGAGCTCCTTCAACAACTTTGCCCATAACTCTTTTAATTTTGCTGAGCTCATCCATTAGCGCCTTTTTGTTGTGAAGACGACCGGCGGTGTCTACTAAAACAATATCAGAACCACGAGATTTGCCGGAAGAGACAGTATCGAAAGCGACGGAAGCCGGATCTGCATCCTGCCCCTGTTGAACTATGGGAACATCTGCTCGTTCACTCCAAATAATGAGTTGGTCTACAGCTGCGGCGCGGAAAGTATCAGCTGCGCCAAGGAGTACGCTTTTACCGGCTTTTTTATACAGATTTGCAAGCTTTCCAATAGTGGTTGTTTTACCAACACCGTTTACTCCAACTACTAAAACAACATGCGGTTTTACCGGGAAGCTTGCATCGAATTCTGCAGGCTTGTCCGAATCATTGTCTTTAAGAAGGTTTACGATTTCTTCACGTAGCAAAGCCTGAAGCTCTGCTTGAGTAACAAACTTGTCTTTTGCAACGCGAGCCTCAATTCTTTTAATGATCTCCAGAGTAGTATGAACTCCCACATCAGAAGTGATCAGAATTTCTTCAAGCTCGTCAAGCGTTTCGTCATCAACTTGGTCTTTCCCAACAAAAGCACGTCCAAGTTTATTAAGAATACCCTCCCTGCTTTTTTCAACACCTTTGTCTAAAGTTTCTTTTTTCTTTAAACCAAGTTTATCAAGTAATCCCATAGATCAGTTAAATTTTGCTCCCCGCATTATTTTGCGATAGCGATTAAAATAGTCAAAAAATGAATATATCATGATGAATGTACAGATATAAAGTAGCCAATTATGAACCTGCTCTGCATCTCTGAAAAAGAAAACGGCAAGCCAGTAAAGGGCAAGAACATTAACGGCAATTTTACCGGATAAAATGGACATGGCAACTTTTCCATACTTTATCTTTATAAAAGAAGAGCCGATCATAATAAAAGAATCTCTGAACACATTCAGAATAAGAAACCAAGGCGGAACCCATCCTAACCAAACAGTATAAATAAACAGAGCAGCGGCGCATAATTTATCCGAAATAGGATCGATCATTTTGCCAACTTCAGAAACGGTATTCGTTTTACGGGCTACAAGTCCGTCTAAGTAATCAGAAATACCGGCATAAAAAATTAAAACAATGATGGTAGTATCATACTGGTAATCATTTTGGATGTGTAGATATATAATCGGAATCGCCACCAAAAAGCGAGAAAAAGAAATCAGGTTCGAAAGCGTGAACACTCTTCCGGAAACCTGAACCGTTTTACCATCTATGTTTTTTTGTTCAACCAAGTAGTACGTATTATCTGTTAATATCGAAAGGTACGCTCATTAACCACACAAAGCCAACACAAATAAATACAAACGAAACAGGAATTCTGTTAAAAAGTAAAGTCAGGGTTGTTTTTTTAACCAATCAAGGGCTTCATTCTCAGATTTAAATATTCTGCAATTAACTCCCAGGTTTCTTGCCAATGTTTCACCAAATTTGTTGTTTTTGTAATGCTCGTCAACCAGATCAACAAAGGCTATTGATTTTCCTCCAAAGCCTAATTGGAAAGAAGCTTGTACGATCTGATACATTTCAAAAACGGTACTTGTATTCATTTTAATATTTTCTACAACCAAAAGTTTTTTCAGGTCATATTCTTTCATCTTAACGGCAATTTCAGCCCAGATTTTGTTTGATAACGCGATGCTGTCCCGCTCAGCCATATAATAGGCGTATAAGTAATCGCCTCTTTGTTCTACTTCAAGTTTATAATCCTTCATAAACAGCACTTTAATTTCTCATAACCCATTATATTATAAACAACTTTAAAGACCTAATACTAATGACAGATTCAAAAGAACTAGTTGAAAAGCAAAATTTTTCCAAACAAGTTTTTAACGGCAAGCTTTTGCATGTTTATTACGATGAAGTGACGCTTCCGGACAATACAACTTCTTCCAGAGAATGGATTAAACACCCGGGAGCTTCTGCTGTAGTTCCGGTTTTTGATAATGGGGATGTAATGCTGATCAATCAATACAGGTATCCGGCTAAACAAATATTCCTGGAGGTTCCGGCCGGCAAAATTGATACAGGAGAAAACCCTCATCAAACCGCAGTAAGGGAGTTAAGAGAAGAAACAGGTATTGAAGCAAAAGAGCTTCACTATGTCGGACATTTCTTTCCCGCCATTGGATATGCGGATGAGGTGATCCATATCTATATTGCTATGGACCTGAAACTCGATAAAGTCGCAACTGATGACGATGAGTTTGTTCAGAAAGAACGGATGCCGTTTAAAGAGGCTGTACAAATGATTCACTCAGGCGAAATCAATGACGGAAAAACGATCTGCTGCTTATTAAGAGCAGAAGAGTATTTAAAAAAGTTGGGTAGAATCTAGAGCAAGCCTTCTTGTTTAGCAAGCTCATATAAACTCTGATGTAGTTTTTTGGGGTTCAATTCTCCCCTTCTTGCCAATTCCTCGATCTCAATTTCGTTAAGCATAATAATACACCCTGCTGAAGTTAGTGCTGCATCGAAGTTTCTTGGGTCTGCAAGCCGGAGCTTATCAAGATCTATACCGTTAGGCGAAACCTGTTTGTTTACTAAAATGTGAAAGATGTCTTCTTTGGAGTCTCCGAAACTTAATTCTTCAATACCTGTTTGTTCAATTGGAATCATGTTTGTCTAAAAAATCTCTGGCTTTAATAATTTCTATAATTTCTTCTGTCTCATTATCAATTTTCTGTACCTGAAATAAACTGATAATAGCTTGTTCCTTTAATGTCTGAATAACATCTTGAATAGTTTCACAATACTCTGTTTCACTAACCAGATCATTCACACCCTGAACAATATACCGAAAAGAGCGTTTCTTTTTTGGCGAAGCCACGCTCTTGTCTGTTTCTTCAAAATACTCTCTGATGGCATTCTCTGTAACAAACCAGCTTACACCTAGCTTGCGACCTTTCAGCCGGCCTTCTCTTAAGTAAGCCCGAAGCGTCATTTTTGATATTCCAAGCATTTCATGCAGATCATCAATGGAATAAAGAGTTAAAGAGCCAATTTTACGGGGCATGGACTAAAAAATATTTATATATTAATCTATAATTATATGCATAATATAAAAGATTAAATAACTATTAACTAACATTACTTATACATTACAAAAAAGATTTGGTCAGCGGGGTGTTCCCGTCGTATATTGGTGACAGTTGATTGAAAAACAAAGCAACCCAGCTGAGAGGCAGGGTTTTTTTATGCCCATCTGTTAAACCTTTTCCTCTGCATTCACATTCAACTTATTTCTATCTTCAGAGTATGAAAAGAGCATATACTATTTCAATTCTTACTTTAGCGCTATTATCCTGTACCAGTTCCAAACTATATTATTCTTCTGATGCAGAAGACTGGAAGACAAATTCGTTAGACCAAGAAGAGCTTATCTATGAAGTTTACTTAATTGGTGATGCGGGTTCTGCAACTCTGGATGTACAGGAGCCAAATTTAAAATTGCTTCAAAACAAACTCGAAGAAAGCTCAGAAAGAAGTGCGGTCGTTTTTCTTGGAGACAATATTTATACCAAAGGTCTGCCGGATTCTACCCATCCGGAAAGAGATTTCTATGAGGCCAGGATCATTGAGCAAATGAAGACGGTAAAGAATTTCAAAGGGCGTGTTTTTATAATTCCGGGAAATCATGATTGGGATGATGGCGGCAAAGATGGACTAAAAGCAGTTAAGAGACAAGAAGAGTTTGTTGAGGCATATTTAAACAGAGGGAACACATTTTTACCGGACGACGGATTTCCCGGACCGGTAGATATAAAACTAATGGATGATGATGCTCATCCATTACTTAGAGACGATATCAGGTTGATCATTCTGGATACCCAGTGGTGGTTGCACAAATATGATAAATCCTATGGAGACACAGGAGAGTACGAACTTGTTGACGGAGGAGACTTCCTTAATGAGTTTGAAGATATTCTTATAAAGCGCCAAAAGGACTTTCTGCTGGTTGCCGCTCACCATCCATTGATAACCAAGGGTCCGCATGGTGGTTACCTTCCTCCTTCCACGCATATACGACCTCCTGTTTTCGGAACATTTTATGCTTTATACAGACGGGTATTTGGTCTTGAGCAAGATGTAAACCACTATAAGTATAACAGAATGGCAAATAATTTAAGAAGCTTATTTGCCGGCAATGATCATCTTATTTACGCTTCAGGACATTCTCATAGTCTGCAGTATTTCAGAGAAAAAGGAAAAAGAGAAACCAGACATTTTGTAGTAACCGGAGCCGGAACCAAAGACAATTATGCAGCAAGCGGCAGAGGTTCAGAATTTAGTTATCAGGGGAAGGGGTTTACCAAAGTAAAGTATATGGGAGATGGCTCGGTTTGGCTGGAAGCCTGGGCTCCGATTGGAGATGGAGCTGAAGGTGAGCTTATGTATAAAACACAAATGAAAGGCCCATATAGTGATCCGGTTGAGAAAGACCCTGAAGAATTACCAAATATCGATTATACAGACAGCACAATAGTGATGGCCGCTAATCCATCCTACGATAATAAGAGCTGGCTTTTTGAGGCAATTGCGGGATCACACAACAGAAAGTATTGGTCAGTAAAATCTGAATTCCCCTATTTCGATGTTTCGGAGATAAGAGGAGGTTTAACGCCGGTTAGAATGGGTGGAAAAGGTCAAACTAATACCTTACATCTTGAAGATGCTGATGGAAATGAGTTTGTTCTCAGATCGTTGGACAAACAAGCCGGAAAAATTTGGGACGAAAATCTTAAAAAAACCATCGCTCTTGATGTTGCTCAGGATCAATTCTCGTATATAAATCCATATAGTGCAGTTGTTGCCACAAAATTATCTGATGCTGCCGGGGTTTATCATACCAACCCAAAGATTTATTACGTACCAAAAGATCCATTACTTGGAAATTATGCAGATCAAATTGGTGGTGAGTTAGCTCTTTTTGAAGAAAAGTATGATAATGATATGAGCCATTCAGAAAGCGTTGGGCGCTCTGAAGAAGTTGTAGCATATCGGGATATGATACGGGAAGTAAATGGTGATATTGATCACCGTGTAGATCAGGAAATGATGTTGAGGGCGCGTTTGCTGGATATGTTTTTGGGAGATTGGGACCGGCACAGTGATCAGTGGCGATGGGCGACTTTTGAGCCGGAAGATAATCAAGGAAAAATCTATCGTCCGATTCCCCGGGATAGAGATGTTGCACTTATGGTAATGAATGGCCTGATTCCTACTCTGGCAAAGTTCGGACCTTATTATCAGTACCAAAATTTTGGAGATAATTACGGAAACCTGATTGGGCTTAACGACAATTCTTTAGACCTGACAAGACGTTTTACCAACCAACTCACAAGAGAGCAATGGATGGAAATTACCAAAAATGTTCAGAATTCATTTACTGATAGTGTAATAGTTGCGGCGGTAAAAGAATATCCTGACGAAGTGTTTAAGAAGTACGGCAGTGAAACTATTGGACATCTGAAGGCAAGAAGAGACAAATTAATGGAGGTTTCTGAAACTTATTTTGAGATGTTGAACAGAGTAGTTTCTGTACCCGGAAGTGATAAAAGAGAGCGCTACGAAGTCGATTTTATTGATGATGAAAGAACGAGGGTTAGGGTATACAAACTATCAGGAAAAGGAAAATTGAGAGATAAATACTTTGACCGGGTATTTAGCGAAAAAGAAACAGACGAAATTCGCTTATTCGCAATGGGCGATAGTGATGAACTGCATTTCCGGGGCAAGGGATCGGGTTCAATTCTCATCACAGTTTCTGGCGGTTCAGGCAACGACGTTTATACCTTTGAAGACCTGACCAAAAAGACGGCCAAAAACATCGAGGTTTATGATACAGAAACGCAAAACGAGTACAATAATATTCCCACAAAAACACATCGCCATTTAACAAATGATTTTACTGTAAACGATTACAATTACGAAAAAGACTTCAGTTTTAACCGATCATTTCCGGGATATTTTTTCGCATATAATAGCTTCGATGGTGTTTTCATAGGCGGCGGACCAAGAATTGTGCGTAACGGATTCAGAAGAGAGCCCAAAGTGAGTCATGATCTAAGGATAAACTATGCGCCCAAAACGGGAGCTTCTAATCTCAAATACGAAGGAATTTGGTACAGAAGAGCAGGAGAGTGGGACATCCGTTCAAATACAGAGTTCTTATTTCCTAAAAGTTACCAGAACTTTTTTGGACTGGGAAACGAAACAGTGGAGCTTGACCTGGGTAATAAATACTATCGCGCCAGATTATCCAGGTACACATTCAGAGGTAGTTTATACAGGAAGATAAATCAAATTTTTTCACTTGAATTCGGAAACAGTTTAAGTATTACAGAAGTAGAAGGCGACGATGACGACGGCCCTAATGTTATAACACAACCCGGAATTGGTGTAAGCGAAAGTACATTTGAAGATCAATGGTTTAATACTATTTTCACAGAAATCTCACTCAATGACGTGGATGATATGATAAATCCTAAACAAGGATATAAATTTTCATATTCTTCAGATTTGAATATAGGACTTGTAAACACTTCACAAACGTTTTCGACGCTCAAAACACAGCTGAGTATATTCTATCCACTTCGATTCAGTCCTCAAATTGTTGTAGCAAACCGTGTGGGAGGGGCTCATAACATCGGCCCCTTTCCTTTTTATGAATCTAATTCTATTGGTGGAACAACAAATCTGAGAGGATTTAAAGGAAACAGATTCGCAGGGAGAAGTACTTTTTATAACAATACAGAAGTAAGAATAGAACTTTTAGATTTTTATAAATATCTGCTTGGCGGAAAACTTGGAGTAACAGGTTTCTTTGACATAGGAAGAGTGTGGACAGACGGTGAAAGCTCCTCACTTTTACATAAAGGATATGGCGGCGGAGTTTGGTTCAATGCTTTTGATTCCGTCTTACTTAATTCCACAATCGGTATGTCGGATGAGGGAACATTGATAGAAATAAAAGCAGGATTTTTCTTCTAGCAATTCAACCGTGGCTCGATTATTGATATATTGTACATAAATGCATCAAAAAGTAATAATTAGCCAGAATGCCAGAACCAAGTAATTATAGATCTCTAGCAGCAATTATGTTTGCTGATATGGTAGGGTATACCAGGTTGATGCAAGAAGATGAATCAAGAGCAAAGCTTTTAAGAGATCGCCAAAGAAATGTAGTAGATAAGGTCATTACCACTAATAACGGCAAGGTAATGCAATATTACGGTGACGGTACATTAAGCATGTTCTCGAGTGCTATTAATGCAGTTGAGGCGGCTCAGGAAATTCAAGAGCAATTACGACAAGATCCCCCTGTTCCTCTCCGGATTGGAATTCATATTGGAGATGTAGTCCATGATTCTGAAGGTGTTTTTGGTGATGCTGTAAATGTAGCAGCAAGAGTTCAATCACTGTCAGTTCCCGGGGGTGTAATGATGTCAGGAAAAGTCTTTGATGAGATCAAGAATCACCCGGGTATAAAAGTAGAAGCATTTGGGGAGCATGAACTCAAAAATGTGTTCAACCCGATCAGCATATTTGCCTTGGCTAACAAAGGACTTGTTGTTCCTGAGCAATCTTATATACAGGAAATTACCGGAAGTCATAAAAACAGTGTAGCAGTTTTACCGTTCGCGAATTTCAGTCCCAATCCGGAAAACGAATATTTTAGTGATGGAATTACGGAAGAGATCATCAATGCCCTTGTAAAATTAGACGGGCTTCAGGTTCCATCCAGAACGTCAGTTTTTGCTTATAAAAACACAAAAAAAGATATCCGTGAGATCGGTAAAGAGTTAAACGTTGCCACAGTTTTAGAGGGGAGTGTCAGGCAGGCGGGGAATAAAATTCGTGTAACCGCCCAGTTGATAAATACCGATGATGGTTTTCATGTATGGTCAGAAAACTATGATGGTGAGCTGAAGGATATATTTAAAGTACAAGATGAGATTTCTCAAAAGATAGCAGAGAAGCTGCAAGAGAATTTTGAATTTAGTCCCGCCAGTAACCTTTATGAAGCTTCCACAGACAGTGTTGTGGCATATAATCACTATTTACAAGGTTTATATTATTGGAATAAACGAACACCGGAAGCTGTCCAAAAAGCAATTAAGTGCTATGAAAAGGCGATAAAGAAATGTGCTACTTATACCAAAGCATATTCCTGGCTGGCAAATTGCTATAGTTTTTTAGGGGTAATCGGGCACTTGAAAGGAAAGCAAGCTTTTACGAAAGCAGAAAGCTATGCATTAAAGGCGCTGGAGCTAAACGACTTCCGGGGAGGTTCTTTTGTAGCTTTGGGTTATGTGAATCTTTTCTATAGATGGGATTTCGGTAATGCTGAAGCCAATTTCAGAAAAGCAATTACTATGGAGCCAAACAATGAAGAAGCAAGATTGGCTCTAGCGATGTATTACCGGATTATTGGGGACATAGATCGCATGTTTCATCATACAAAAGCAGCAAGTAAAATAGCTCCGGTTTCATTACCGGTATTACTTCAACATGGTTTCTCATTTTGCCTGTTGGGTAACCATGAAAAAGCAATTGAAATCTTTAAAAAGATATTGGAATTAGATCCTCTATTCAGGTCGGCATTGGAAGGAATGGCTCTTGTGTATGTTACTGAAGGAAAATATGATAAGGCGATAAAAACGGTCAGGAAATATTTAGACCTTGTTGATGCTGAGTTCAAGGGAGGAACGCAGTTAGGCTATATTGCAGCTTTAAAAGGGAATAAAAAGTTAGCGCAAGAGAACTTAGAAATAATCAAGAAAAGAGAGGAAGCCAATCCCAATCTTAACCTGAGTTTAGATTATGCAGTCATTTATGCAGCACTCGGAGAAAGCGATAAGGCATTCTACTATCTGAATAAGGCGGTGGACGAAAAATTAGGCGCTATTCTGCTTATCAAAACAATGTTTCCGCTAAACAAATTAAAGACAGATATCAGGTACTCTGAGTTACTTGAAAAAATTGGATTAACACCATAAGCTATAACGTATCGAGTTTAGCTGTTAATTTTCTATATTCGGGCAACTTAAAAGATTGAAAATGTCATCAGATTCAGACTCAGATTCAAAAAAGAAATTAGGATCCAGAAAACGCGGGGTGTCCGATATGTTTCGGACTTCGTACCGAACACACATCGAACTAAGTGCGATCGCGGATAACAAATCCAACATCATGATCAGTATAAATGGAATTATTATTTCTATAATAATCGCTTCCATTTCTCCAAAGATTGATTCCAATCCTTGGCTTTTACTTCCTACTTCAATTCTTTTAGTTACTTGTTTGGTTGCGTTGATTTATGCAGTGCTTTCTGCCCGCCCAAGAGTCAGCAAAGAAAAAGTAACGCTAGAAGATGTGCGTGAAAACAGAGCCAATATTTTATTCTTTGGAAACTTCTATACACTACCGAGAGCTGATTATGTAGAAGGTCTGGAAGAGTTGATGCAGGATAGCGAGCGATTGTATGATACTATGGCAAGAGATCTTCACGGATTGGGGCTGGTACTGGCACAAAAGTACAAGCTGCTACGAATTGCTTATAACATCTTTATGGCCGGACTTGCGCTTTCAGTGATCAGTTTTATATTTGTTTTCTTTCAAATATCAGGATAATCAGTCGCTCTCAGATTCACCCGAAAACGCTCTTGTGATACGCTGGTTCATAAGGCGGCGATAATTTTCATACTCATACTTACTAACCGTAAAGTCGGATTTATACTCGCCATCAAAACACTCAACAAGTAACTTATTTTCTTTTTCCGTTTCTGAGATGGTAACCTGGACTTTTCCTAGTTTGTAAGATTCTATTTCTTTCATAAATGTATTTCGTTTTGCTAAAGATAGGCAGATCGAAATTAAATGGTGAACCTATTCTTTGCAGCCCCAGCCGGAATGTTTCTTTTGATTAGCTTTTTTGCCAAACTCAGGAGCTTTATAAAAAACCGTCATTCCATAAAAGTGAAGGGGTTCAGAATATATATTTAGATCCTTGCAATCTGCATTATCAGTAAAAAGTGGTTTTTTAGAAGTCTTTTGGAGGTGTTCTGAATAGCTGTTTGACAATTCTTCTAAGTTATCATCAAATGCAGTTAACCAGTACACAGAAATAGTTACCATCGTAGAAAGGTTTGAACTAAGTTTATCAAACGCGTGCTGAGCAAAAAAGTCAGCGAAAACTCCATTGGGGATAGAGTCGTTTTTCTCTAAAAGGTCAAACTTTTCCATCGACATATAAGACAGGTGTAAATTTTGAGGAGAAGCTACAGCAACATCTGTTACCGCTCTTAATTTCTCCATCATGTATGGGTTACCGTTATTACAAGTTGAAAGAATAGTTACATCAAAATGTGAAGAGAATTTCTTTAAGTCGTTCGTGAATATCTCAGTATCAAAATTCATGTCAGACATGGATCGGTGATAGTTTCGATCTTTGAAAGTGGGAATCTCATGACCAAAGTAGATCAAATATTCCTTAGTATCTTTTTTTGAGGAATAGGATTGATAGATCTGAGCTTCTGTTGTAAACCCGCCATCTATGGGGGAGTAGTTACCTTTATTTAGCAGTTTTCCGTTTCTGTAATGATAGAAAACCCGATCTTTTTTGGGGAAGAAAAGGAATGCTTTCCGTTCAGGTTTCTGGTGAAATATAAAAACCTCTCCTTTTTTAGCGTTCCGGGCAGTTTCAATAGACTCCTTAAGAGCTTCTTCGTTTGCCTTTTTAGCTTCTCCCTGATCATGGTATAGGTAATTGGCATCTGCATGAATCAAAGATATGATACGATAATGAACCTCGCCGGGATGTTGTTTTTGGGAAATTGTTTTGGAGCCGGAGCATCCGATAGTGAGAAAAACCGCAACAAGTAAAAAGACCACATTATAAGAATGCGGCCTTTTTTTAAGTATAGTTTGTACTGGTTTATTTATCAAAGCAGAAGCAAAATGATAATGATCAGTAACAGTGTGGTTACTCCAATAGTAACTGTGTCAGCCTGCTCCAGATCTTGTTGCACAAAATTAGCAAAGTTATTCAGGTTGTTGTTAGGAACTTTATTAAAACCATTTGTTCCATTTAACTCACTCTTTTTATCCTGAATATCACTTTTGAATACTGCCAACCCTTCTTTTTCAGAAGCGGGGACTACGCTCATAGACTCAACTCTCTCAATGGAAGTAATCAAATCGTCAAACGAGTCATTTAAAATATCTCTTTTTGTCTCCGGAGTCTCCGCTTTTTCTACACTTTCAACCATTTTGTTGATGTGTTTTTTGAACATTGTTTCTGCATCAGCACTTGATTGCGCATTGATGGGAGACACAAGTCCAACAAAAGCTAAAGTTAATACCGAGAATATGAATTTTTTCATTTTTTAATCCGTTTGTTAGTATTGATATTACTTTAATGGAATAAAACCGCTTTCAGTTCCGTATTTTAAAAAACTAAATGAAACAGACTTTCAGATAAGTGAACAAAAGACTAACAATTTTAATAGCTGTAGGAATTTTTTTAGGGGCATTCCTTTACTCATCCTTAAAAAGCGTTGAACCTCAAAAGATCGAAAATGCTCCAAACTGGATCTCGCTGGAAGCCGCTCAAAAAGAAGCCATAGAAAATGATAAACTCATTATGGTTGATGTTTACGAGGTGGGTTGTAAATATTGCAGAGCCATGGAAAGAGAGGTTTATCCCGACACTACAGTTCGGATAGTAATAGATCAAGGCTATATACCGGTTAAGCTTGACGGGAACTCTGAAGAGCTAATCCGATTTAACGGAGAAGAAATTGCTGCCAGAGATTTTGCACAAAGTAAAGGTGCATATGCTTTTCCTACTGTTTTGGTATTAACGGCTGATGGAAAAGTTGTTAAGAAGAGAACAGGCTTTATGAATGTTGATGAATTAAGACAGTTTCTTTATAACCCGGGCTCCTGATCAAAAGAGCTCAAAATGGATATAATTATGAATAAAAAACTACAATCAGTATTAAGTATTTTAACAATAGCTTTGTTGATCATTGCTTGTGCAGAAAAACCAAATACAAACGGAACCGATGGCGGAGAAAATACTGCCAAGGAATTAAAAGTTTCTCCCGAGCTGTATTTTAGTGGAGTATCTATTCCGTGGGGAATGGCCTGGCTCCCGGATGGAGATATGTTGATCACAGACCGTTCAGGAAAACTGCTTAGAGTAAAAGACGGAAATTTAGTAGCAGAAATTTCAGGCGTACCTGAAGTGTTAGCCCGAAGTCAAGGCGGTTTGTTGGATATAGAAATGCATCCAGATTATGAGTCTAACGGCTGGATCTACATAACCTATTCTTCAACTGAAGGCGAAGGAGAAGGAGCAAATACAGCTATAATGAGAGCAAAGCTTGAAAATAATGCTCTTGTTGAATCGGAAGTGCTGTACAAAGCAACGCCGAACACAACCAGAGGTCAGCATTATGGAAGTCGTATCGCTTTTGATGGTGATGGATATCTTTACTTTTCGGTTGGTGATCGTGGTAACAGAGATGTTCTTCCTCAGGATCTATCTAAAGATGGCGGGAAAATTTACAGGCTGAATGACGATGGATCAGTTCCTTCTGATAATCCATTTGTAACTGAAGACGGCGCCATTGACGCTGTGTTTTCATATGGCCACAGAAACCCACAGGGAATGACAACACATCCCGAAACCGGTAAAATCTGGGCGCATGAGCACGGACCGCGTGGAGGTGACGAATTGAACTATATTGAAGCCGGAAAAAATTACGGATGGCCGGTAATCAGTTATGGTATAAATTATAACGGTACGTCGTTTACAGACATGACTGAAAAAGAAGGAATGGAGCAACCTAAAACATATTGGGATCCATCTATTGCGCCTTCCGGGCTAGATTTTGTAACCAGTGATCTATATCCGGGATGGCAGGGAAAAGCCATTGTTGGCTCTTTGAAATTCAATTATCTGGTTATAGTTGAGTTGGATGGTACAGAAGTGAAAAATAGAACGATCGTTTTAGAAGACATTGGGAGAGTTAGAAACGTAAAACAAGGTCCGGACGGTTATATTTATGTAGCTGTGGATGGAGAGGGGGTTTATAAGATCCTTCCTGAGAACTAAACCCGAAGAGGTTCGAATATTAAAAAAGTGTCTGCTTTAATTAGTTAGACACTTTTTTTGTGTCTTTTATTTCTATTTCATCAAAACCTTCATATTCATTCTCCGGAATAGAAATAGATTCAGATGAAGAAGCAGTACTAACTTTTTGGCGACGCTCCAGAATTTGTTGAAGGCGATCCACCAGGTCAACCAGGCGGCCCTTTTTTAATCGTTTTCTTTTATTCATAAAGCGGGCATACAGAAAAGATAAAAGTCCGAAAATTCCGAACATGATTATTCCAACTCCTTGGTCGTTACCCATCGCGCCAAAGACGGCACCGGCAAACATCATGATCGAAGCAAATATTCCCGCCACTACAGGCAGATAAAGTTTGTTGAAGGTTTTCATGCTCTGCTTTACTGAGATCTTTAAAGCGCCTCTGGATTCTTCGAACAGAACCTGAGTAGAATTTTGAGAAGACAGGAATCTTGAAAGTCCTTTGGGCCGTGCTTTCCAAAGCGTTTTATTCTTGCGATGCTTTAGTTCGCCAACGGTATTGAAATGATATTCAATTTGTCCCTTGAGTTCTTTAAGCGTTTCAGGGTTCAAACTTGAAGAAGAAAAACCTATCACTTCTGCATTAGAAAAGCCGGCATCTAAAATCATGGGTTCATCAACCGGAATTCCCTGATGCTCCAGTAAAGCCTCACAAACGAAAGCACGGTTCAATTTAAGAGAGTCAGTAATTTCGAAAAGAGCCGGGTACTCTTCTTCCAGATCAGCTAAAGGAACTTGAGAAGACGAGCCATAGAATTTTTGGAACATCGTAGCCCGGTTTACAATCCGTCTTATCTCATCGTCCTTTAGATCAGCCATAATCTATTTGTTAGTTAGCTAGTTCATTTTTGCTTTCGCAGAAGTTATTAATTCAGCGATCTCCTCTTTCGAGATTTCCTCTCTATTGTTGCAATACTGGCATACAATTTCCTGAGACTCTCCCTTCATTTCTTTCAGGTCATCATAATTCAGCATTGACAATGCATTCAGAAAGCGGTCTTTACTGCAGCGGCAGAAGAAATCAACAAGCTGGCGCGAAAGTTCTTTTACCTTGATCGGCGACATTACTTTGTGCATCACGTCGTCGATGTATTGACCATCTTCGAAGAATTTATGAACCGCAGGAAAGGAACTAAGTCGTTCCTGAAGCATATCAATTTGCCCGTCAGGTGCGTCGGGTAGTTTTTGGATCAACAGCCCTCCCGCTTCGGTTACTTCACCGTTTTTATCCATCCCTACATCTAAAATAAGTGCGGAATCAACCTGTTCAGATTGAGTAAGATAGTGAGCGATGTCGGATGTAACGTCACCATTTATCAATTGAATGGTACTCGTTCTTGGCTCCGCTTCATTGTACAGTGTTTTGGAAAATGTAAGTACACCAAGTCCAAGTCCCTGCCCGAATGTTGTGGATGAATCAGTATAATCCAGTTCTGCAGAAGGGTTAGCAACGTAACCGCGTACTTCACCAAGACTATTCGCCTCGGCAACTAAAAAACCGATCGGACCATTGCCTTCCATACGGAGTCGAATACGCTCCTCTCCTTTAAGCTCGGAAGCCATTAACATTGTGGCTGTAAGTGCTCTTCCCAGAATAACAGTATTCAAAAGCGAAAGATCATGTCTTTCCCTTGCTTCTTTTACAAGCTCAGTTGTTTTTACTACAGAGATTTTAAAATGGCCGTCTTTAGAGATTCCCTTTATAAGGCGATCTTTAAACTCGAATTCCTTCTTGTTCATGAATGTAACTTCTTAATGAATAGGATTTATTGAATCCGTAAAGATAAGGATATTTGAGCGAGAATAAACGAATGGCCACAGAGAGAGTTTCTATCAGAGGGATAGAGAATCGCTTCTGGGTAGCTGTTAACTATCAGCCGTTAGCTTTTGTGTTTCCAGGGTCACTAAAGCTAACGGCTAACGATTTCAAAAAGTCAAAAACAGGATTGCTCTTGAGGGTGGGATTTGATTACTAATAAACGCTCAAGTCTCAACACTATTAACTCATCACTGCCAACTAATCACTACTAACTCACTTCCGGTCATTCAAATACATTTCGCCCATTCTTCCGGAAAAGTGACCTTTGGAAGAGTAGATCTTATGAGTTTTACCAACCTGAGCAATTCTTCTTTCAGCAAGTTTGTTGGAAGCAACATGAGTTGGAATTTCATTCTCTTCAGAGAAATTCAGAATATCTAAAATAGTGTCGTAGATCTTTCCTGCTTTTTGCAAGCATCGTTCTTCGTTATAGCCTTCCAGTTCACCTGCAACATTGATCAACCCACCTGCATTGATCACATAATCAGGTGCATAAATGATACCTTTATTCATTAATTCCATGCCGTGAAGGTCTTCGTTATCGAGCACGTTATTTGCGCCACCTGCAATAATATCACATTTGAACTGTCCCATGGTATCATCGTTGATCACTCCACCCAAAGCACATGGAGTAAAAATATCTACATCAAGGCCGTAGATCTCGTCTGGACTAACCAAAGTACCATTTACTTCTTCAGCAAGAGCTTTTGCTTTTTCTTCATAGATATCAGAGATAAAAAGCTTAGCGCCTTCTTTAGCAGCGTGGCGAGCAAAAGTTGAAGCTACATTTCCCGCGCCTTGAAGTGCAATCTTCTTTCCTTCTAAGGAGTCGCTTCCATACGCTTTTTTAGCACACGCTTTAACGCCCATATACACTCCGTAAGCAGTAACAGGAGATGGGTTGCCGCTTCCGCCCATAGACTTAGGAATACCGGTCACAAACTTGGTTTCGGAATAAACCCATTCCATATTCTCTTCTTCCATTCCAACATCTTCTGCTGTTATGTAACGACCGCCAAGTCCATCCACAAAACGTCCAAAAGCTCGAAACAACATTTCTGTTTTATCTTTATGCGGGTCACCTATGATAACAGCTTTACCACCACCCAGATTTAAACCTGAAATAGCTGCTTTATAAGTCATGCCACGAGACAATCTAAGAACATCTTTAAGAGCGGCAGCCTCGTTTTCGTAATTCCACATTCGGGTTCCGCCAAGAGCAGGGCCAAGAGTTGTATCATGAATCGCAATAATGGCACGTAATCCGGATTCAGGATCTGAACACATTACAATTTGTTCATGCCCTTTTGTTTGAAGAGCGTTAAATATTGGAAAATTCGGATCAAGTTCTTTTTTATTCATGGTGTTTTGGATCGTTGCTTCAGTCATTCTAAAAATTCTCTTACTAAGTTCTAAATTCGATTTTATGGAAACGCTTCCACGGGCTCTGCAAATCTTTGTACTCTTTTGCATTTACTTCGGATCTGCCAAATTCAATTAAGCCTTCAAATATAAGAAAACATCAACTATATATGGGGTTTTAAAGGCATAATTTTATAAACGACGGCGCTGAAATGGAGATGAGGGAATTTGATCGCACATTATAGGGGTTTAAAAAAATATTTAATCTTGTAACAGATTAAGTTTTTTAGCTACGATATTGTATTTTAAAAGAAATAAGCATAGATGCTTTGGCGCTTAGGTTTGACCACCTCGCAGCCTTTTATGAATAAAAAAATAAATAAGGTAAACCATGTCATTCCGCTGGGTATTCGCGCAGCAGGGCGAGGACACCCGTACGTCTGCACTAAAGCAGAAGCTCGGAGTCCCGGCCAAAATAGCCGAATTATTGGCTATCCGCGGTATAGAAACATATGATGATGCAAAACTCTTTTTCAGACCAACAATAGACAGAATATATGATCCATTCCTAATGAAGGACATGGATCAGGCAGCCAACCGGCTAGCACTGGCTATTCGCGATGGCGAGAGGGTACTCGTTTATGGTGATTACGACGTAGACGGAACCACAGCTACGTCGTGTCTATACATTTTTTTAAAGAAGTTTGGTGTGGATGTGGATTATTATATCCCACACCGGTTTAAAGAAGGCTACGGAATCAATCCTGATGGAATAAAGTACGCCGAAGATACAGGGTCTCACCTCATTGTGTCTGTTGATTGTGGCATTACTGCCATAAAAGAAGCGCTGGTTGCTAAAGAAAAAGGAATCGATCTTATTATATGTGATCATCATAATGTTGGCGATGAGATTCCGGATGCATTAGCTGTTTTAGATCCGAAAAGACCGGATTGTAATTACCCTTTTGATGGACTTTCAGGCGCAGGAGTTGGGTTCAAACTTATTCAGGGTACAATCTCAAGACTTGGGCTTCCTAAAAAAGTGGCGTATCAGTTTTTAGATCTTGTGGCGATTTCCATTGCATCAGACATAGTACCTATTGTGGATGAAAACCGCATTCTTATGAAGGAAGGACTCACCATGATCCGAAAGAAACCAAGAGTAGGAATTAAGGCTTTGTTGGATCTTATCAAGATGCCAAGAGAGGATATTAACACTACGAAGATCGTTTTTTCTATAGGCCCAAGGATCAATGCTGCAGGGCGTATGGGTGATGCAACAACAGCAGTTCAATTGATGATTGCTGAAAGCGAAGCAAAAGGGAAAGCGTTTGCCCATGAGTTGGAATCGGTGAATATGCGTCGGCGCGACAAAGACAGCAAAACCATGGAGGAAGCGTTGGCAATGATCGATGATGTAATGGATCTTGACGAAACCTCTATTATGGTTCTGTACAAAGAGGATTGGCATTTGGGTGTGATCGGGATAGTGGCTTCACGATTGGTGGATCTGTATCACCGGCCTGCGATCATGTTAAGCAGTGTTGAAGGAGTAATAAAAGGTTCGGGCAGAAGCATAAAAGGCTTTAACATCTACAACGCCATGAAAAAATGTGAAGACTTGTTAGAGCAATTCGGAGGACATGAATTTGCAGCTGGTCTTACCATAAAAGATGGAAAACTTTCAGAGTTTAAAAGGCGCATGAATGAGATCGCTTATTTGGATCTTTCAGAAAACTCTTTTGAACCGGAGCTTCAAATTGACACAGAGTTGCCCCTGGAAGACATTGACATGAAATTTTGGAAGTTATTGAATCAATTCGAACCATTTGGTCCACATAACTTAAGGCCAATTTTTGCCAGCCGTAAAGTAGAAGCGGTAGGTGTGCCAACTATTGTAGGAAACGGGCATTTAAAGATGAAAGTTAAACAAGGCAATTCAGGAGTCTTTGATGCGATCGGATTTAATATGCATGAGTATTTACCATTTGTTCGTAAAGAAACCTTTGATATGGCTTATGTAGTTGAAGAAAACCATTGGAATGGACGCAGAACACTTCAGATAAGAATTAAAGATATTCATCAGAATTAGTGATGAAATAAATTCCAAAACTCATTTAGGGTCATCCCGAACTTGTTTCGGGATCTTTGTGAAGGCTGTTAGTTTAATCAGATTTCTCGGCTCTGTTTTCTAACCCACTCCCGTCCCCTCCCTAAGATTAAGGAGGGGAGCTCTTTAGGAGCAACAAGAGTCAGATGAGCTAGAAATGATTTTCAAAAGCAAAGTCATCCTGATTCCGAAGTTTCGGGACGAAGGATCTGCACGATTAAAGAATTAGTTCAGAATCAATATAGGTTTACCTTCCTTTGATCTGGTCATTCCTGCGGATGCAGGAATCTGGATCGTTATCACAGGTATGTGTCTCTAAACCAATCCAGATCTCGGGCATACGCCGCGAGATGACCTGAATTGGATTTGTACCAAGATCGGGTGCCACCAACACAGCCTGTAAATAACCGCCGGGCGTGAACGCCCTTCTGGCTTAAATTTAGGAGTATGATTTTAAACCAGCAGGTCCTTCAGGGCCGGCGCGTTGTGTTTATTTTATGTCAACCAATAAATCCGGGAATCAACATTCTGTGAAGTTGATTACGATAAAATTCCGAGTTTGCAATCCTTTGTAGGGGCGATTCATGAATCGCCCCTACAAAGGATTTTATATTAATAATTTGGATTATGGCATGAATATGATTCAACATTACTATGCCAGCACAAATTTATTCATTTACATTTTAATCCGGTTCCGATGATGTGCGTCGGAACCAGACCTTACCGGCCACGAAACAGATTCTTGGGCTCTGAGTAGTTCGCCTCTCTTGTCACAGAAAGAGCAGAAGCTTTTCAAGACGAATAAAAACAGAACTACTTTCAATTTGGTATTGCTGTTAGATAATAATCCTGATATCTTTGTCGCCCTTCAAGCTATCAGCTTAAAGGAAAATCTACGGGACTGTAGCTCAGTTGGTAGAGCAACGGACTGAAAATCCGTGTGTCGGCGGTTCAATTCCGCCCGGTCCCACCTTAGAGCCCCATTCATTTTTATGAGTGGGGCTTTTTTGTTGTTGGTTAAAAACCCCGGATGTAATCCTGATCCCGTAGTTTCTGTACAAAAAAAGACCTAGCTCAAAAGATTTATTTCCTGTCTGCACCCCGGGCGTGAACGCCCTTCTAGCGTAAACCTTTTCTTAAATCCTTCATCTGACGGATTGCTCGTCTGATGAAGGATTGCTCTACCTAAAGTTTATTCAGCAGCCTTAGAATGGTATGCCCTACTAGCTTAAATTTTAGTGTATGATTTTAAACCAGCAGGTCCTTCAGGGCCGGCGGTTTGCGGTTTTCCTGCCTTCAATCGGTGCGGATTAGAATCCTGGCTGGTTTACTTGAGTAAATTTAAATCACCACCAACATTCAGTATTAAGTTTGCCAGAGAGGACTTCAGACCGATCGGTCATGTACCCCAAATTACCTTAAAGCCCCACCTGATCGTCCCGTTTACCAGCCGGATTTTATGGTACCAATTTTATTACGTAGGGGCGATTCATGAATCGCCCCTACAAAGGATTTTATAATAATAATTTCATCTTGATCCGCTGGTATGTGTATCCCAAATTACCTTAAAGCACATCTGACGGATTACCCGTCTGATGGAGCTTTAGTCGTGTGTTTAGTGAGGGTCATCCTGTCCGCCAGCTGGCGGATCAGGATCTTTGTGAAGGCTGGTAGTTCGATCAAATCTCTCGGCTCTGTTTGCTTACCCGCCCCCACCCGCAGGGCTGAAGCCCATGCTAGCTTATCAATGAGCCTTTTAAAGCCGATATTTGCAAAAAAAAATATTATAGGTTAGACTACATCAAAAATTAATAGATGCGTTTACTTCTCTCTTATTTCTTTCCAATACTTACAGTTTTCTTTTTCACAAATCTCTTATTAGCTCAAAGTGAGCCCCCAACAGTCAATGAAATGGAGTCGTATTTCGATATAAATCAACAATTCATTATTGCAAACCCTGAGCAAGATTACCCTGAAATATATGCTTTGATGATGAAGGGCGATAGTTTGAAGGCCAGAGCTTACGAGTTAGAAGATTATTCACAAACAGCCGAATACGATGAAGAAGAAATCAATCAAACTATAAGAGAGTACCACATTTTTGAAGATCAGTATCAGGAAGCGGTACTAAAAGTACAAAGCGAGATCATTGAAAAATCGGACCTTACAGTAGACAGATTCGAGCAGATCTTAATTGCTATTGATAGTGAAGACAAGAAGTTCACCAAAGTTTTTCATGACGTTTTAGTCACAAAATTTCAAAGCTTACTTATGAATGAAAATGAATTCATTCCGGGTTTCAATAACGAACTATTTAAATGGTTTTTTGTTCGTAGAGCAGAACTATTGTTGCTTCAGGCAGTAGCTGATCAAGAATTTGCCGAATTAGCAGAATATAGTAGCAGTATCAGTTATAGAGAGTTACAAGAGAGGACAAAACAAATCTATGAACCATCCAATTCAAAGGTAGAAGAGATTCTGTCTTATAAAGATATAGAGGAAGAGGATCTTCGGCAATTAGATGCATTGTTAGAAAATAACTATGTTCTTGGTGTGGCCATTCAAGCATTTATGGAGAACAAAATTAAATTCGATTCAAGCGGAAATGTCGTGATAGTGAATAATTGATACCACTTTCTGATCCTGCTTATATATTCTTTTTCTGACTCGTTCTGTCTTCAGAAAAGGCAAATTCTTAGAAAAGGAAGGACTTTTTGAATAGATACGAATATTTAAAAAATCAGGATCTTTGTGAGGTCTGGTAGTTAGATCAGATCTCTCGGCTCTGGTTGCTGACCCACCCAAAAGCAGGGCTGAAGCCCTTCAAACTGCATCGGAACTACTTTAAAGGAAAATTTGTAGGTTAGGGTATGCTACATTTTATAGAGATCAAAACCGACCACAAACCTCGTACGAGACAAACTCTTAACACCATACTTACGCTGGCAACGGCAGTATTGGCACTTGTCTATCCAGATTTTCTGTACCTGATAGCCGGTGGATATTTAGTTGCTTTGGGAGTTCTCTTCTTTAGTTTTAAAATGCCGTCTCTGGTTTCAGCGATACCGTTGGTTACGGGTGTGCTGATCTTCATCTTCCCGGAATTGATTCCTATTACCTTTGGGATATTTCTGGCCATATTCGGATTGATATTATTTTTCTCATTTTCACTATCCATTTTGGGAGTACTCACTTTTATAATTGGGGTACTGATCTACATGAATCCCGATTCCATCGCGTATTTCATCGCTGCGTTTATGTTACTGTATTCCGTGAACAATCTGATCTCATTATTTAAAGGGAAAGAAGATTCGTGATGTTTTCAGGATCCTTTTTTTTGACCCCTTCTGTCTTACTGTCTGCTTTATAACCCACCTACACAAACGCAGGGCTGAAACCCATGCTAGCTAATGAACGAGGTTTTTTACTCGGAACTAGTGCTGACTCAGAATCGAATATTAAACGTCATTCCTGCGAAGGCAGGAATCTGGATCGTTATCAGAGGCATGTTTCTCTAAACCAATCCAGATCTCGGGCATACGCCGCGAGATGACCATAATTGAATCTTACCAAGATCGAATGCCAACAAAGCAGATTGAACATACCCACCGGGCGTGAACGCCCTACTAGCTTAAGTTTTGGTGTATGATTTTAAACCAGCAGGTCCTTCAGGGCCGGCGCGGGTTGTATCCTGAAACAGGATGTTTTAAATAGAAGACAATTGTTTTAAAAGCCCAGACGTCATCCTGAACTCGTTTCAGGATCTTTGTGAAGGCTGGTAGTTCGATCAAATCTCCCGGCTCTGTTTCTAACCCACCTACACAAACGCAGGGCTGAAGCCCATGCTAGCTTATGAACGAGGCTTTATTCTATTCTCTATATTTAACGTCATTCCTGCGGAGGCAGGAATCTGGATCGTTATGAATGGCATATTCCTCTAAAACAATCCGGATCTCGGGCATACGCCGCGAGATGACTCTTTTGAAATGAATTAACCCAATACCCAAAGTCCAGTTACGAACGTCACATGAGTGACAATGGACATTGGATGTTCAATATTGGATGTTGAGTTACTCCCCTCCCCCCACTAACATCTTCATGTGACTACACCCAACACACTGTAAAACAATTACATGTCGTTAACAAGGCAGCAGCGACAGCTGTATTAACCATTAACGAACAGGAGACATCATGTCTGTAAAGTATAAAGTCATAGAACGAGGAGAGCCGGGAGTGGTCGGCGGTGGAACCAAGAAGTTTTACGCTTCTTTAATAAGTTCAGGAAGTCTGGGAATAGAAGCCCTGACCGACAGGATCCAGCAAATGAGTACGGTAACCGGTGCAGATATACGCGCGGTATTGTATGCTATTGCTGATATCGTACCTCAGTTGTTGAGCGAAGGACAGATCGTGACGATCGGCGATCTGGGTAACTTCCGCTTAAGCGTATCCAGTGAGGGTAGCGATACCGAAGAAGAAGTAACGAAAGCGAACATCCGTAAGTCGCGCATTCTGTTCCGACCGGGTTCTAAGTTCGCAAACATGCTCAGTAACCTGGAGTACGAAAAATCATGATAACCCATAAAAAAGAACACTAACAGGCATGGCTGCACCCGTAGTCATGCCTTTTTTGTTGCGCAACAATCCCGGAATAGATGCGCATCTCTTTCCTCTTTCATGCGCAATGTCTCGTTAATTCATAAGCATCAGTAAAGTAAGGAGTGGCAAGGAGCTTAAGGGAATCCCGTTTCTTCTGGATGATTCAACTCCGCTCGGTCCTACCTTATATAAAGCTTTGTTTCGAAATTAATTATAGCGATTCAAGGCTTTATTATTTTGAATGATTTTGATTGTATTTTTGCCTAAGGGCAACTGGAGGGGACTTAGTTTTGTAATCATATTTAGTTTGATGAATTAGGTTTGGGCTTTACAAATTTTCCATCTTGAATACTTTTGATGTTGGGATGCTCCTTTTATTGGGTGCTCTGAGAATGCTAGACCTGCACGTAGAATTTTGCGAAAGTATTTTCCCGGACTTTCATTTTGAGGGATAAGGTTTACCTCTGAGAGAAATTCAGCACATTGATCAGGAGTTAAAAATTCATCAGCAATCTGGGTTAATTGTCTTTGGAGAAGATTATTAATCGATTCTAAATCAAGAGAATTCCAATTCACCTTTTCAACTTCAGAGCTTCGATCTACTGAGTGGTTATTTTCAATGGCCCATACTTTGTTCATTAGCCATTCTCCGAATTCCTGATCAAGATGCAATTTATCTGCTTTAAAGTTAAATGCTCCAAATGTTGTGCCTCCCACATAGGTAAGAGGCTTGTTAGGGTTTTGGCTTAAAAATTCATTTCTTAAATCCTTCAATGTTATTCCATGTTCCCACCATTCAGAGCCAAAATTAGGAGTTAAATTTTCACCGAAAACATACCATGGCCATCTTTCATCATAGCCATTTTCAATATCTTCTTCCGTTATGAATAATGGATTGGAATCTACTTTGTAAATAGATAATATACTTTGAACACCAACGCCATATGTTATTAGTATATCATCCATTTTAACACTACTTGGTCTTCTCTTGGAAAAATGAAGTCTCGGATTTAATTCAGCAAAAGAATGACCGATTTGAATATGATCTTCAGAATGACCTACAGGCTTAAGCCATATTTGATGGTTTATAAAATTATAAGGCAATTCAAAATTAAAAATTTCACTAAGGTCTATAATCTCATCTTCGTAATCGTTGTCTGAACCAGGAATCGAATTAATTCGATCGATGACTTTTTCGATAGCTTCCTTTGTAAGTTTATCGTACTGCAATGAATGAATTGTCCGTTCAAGGTTTTCAAGGGTTGACTTTTTCTCAATTTTTATGCCCCACTCCTTGTTAGACTTTAGGCCATTATTTGTGAGATTAGCGGATGTTACAATTCCCCCGAAGCACGTATTTTTATTATAGGCTAAATAAGCTTTTCCATGAAGTTTATTTACAGAAAGTACTGTTAGTTTGAAATCGGTTCGGTTCTCAGCATATTCATAGATGGTTGAAACAGAATGTGCAACTTTTGAAGCGTCTCTTTTTTTATTTGTTAAGCATGTGAATAAAACTAATTCATTGATTTGATCCGTAAAGATTTCATCTAAAAAAGCAGCAAGGTCTGCCATTAAAAAAGGACTTGTTATTATAGCTTTATCAGCGTTTTTAAAAAGTTCTTTTAGTTCATCCCAATGATTACTCGAAGTTTGATTAGATATAAGCATAACAAGCCTCTTTTAACATAATAGTTTTAAAATTAAACCAAAAAAAATTAAACCTATATTTTCAATTATCAACTTGATAATCTATATGATAGTTATCACATTAACCACATAATTTTGATTAGATGTACTTGTGAGAATCAAACAAATTTTAGCTTTTAAAAATCAGCATGACAGTTTCTGAATTATTTGATTTAATCTTCAAAGATCCAAAGGTGAAGTATGAGCTCACTGAGTTCCAAAATTTAAATATAAACTATGAAGAAGTATTCGAGTTGGTAGAAAAGCCCGGTACAGGACGGAATTCAGGTAAAACAATTTACTTTTTAAAAACATTAGCACCATTCCATTCAGATAAAGAAGAAGTGCAGGTGTTAGTCGAAGATGGAAAAGCGAATCCTGAGGAAGTAGTTAGGCAACTATGGGTGTATAAACTAATTAATTATTATGGGTACTCGCCGGAAGAAATGGAATTAGAGAAGCCTGTAACTTTTGGGACCGACACCGGGACTAAGTTCGCAGATCTTCTAGTATATACTAATACAACAAAGACCACTCCTAAAGTTGTTGTTGAGGTAAAAAAGCCAAAGAGAAAAGATGGTATCGAGCAGCTTAGAAGTTATTTAAATGCTGAAGGTTCTCCTATTGGGGTTTGGTCGAATGGTAGTGAAAAAGTAATTCTGTACCGCCCCTATCCTCAAGATTTTGATGCCCTACCTGAGATACCCAAAAAGGGCGAAACTGCTGATGACATCCAACAGGTAACACTAACTCTTGCACACCTTGACCGATCATTTAATTTCAAGAAGATTTTATTGGATCTAGAAGAACTAGTCCTTGGATCCTCAGGTGTAAATGTATTCAACGAGATCTTTAAAATTATCTTCGCCAAGATCTGGGATGAGAAGCAGGCTATTGAAGTTCGTGCAGATCAATCACTCGAATTCAAATGGTTTAAAGACCCGGAGCTGACTTATGCAAGAATTAATAAACTGTTTCAGGAGGCAGCTCAGGAATGGAAAGGGGTATTTGATGAGAATGACAAAATTAAGCTACAAAAAGAACATTTGAATGTTTGTATTGCCCCACTAGAACGAAAGCGTTTCTTAGGTTCAAACCTCAGGATTATTGATGACGCCTTTGAATACTTATTGCCTACAGAAGCCAAGAAAAAGAAAGGACAATTCTTTACACCTCGGTTTGTGATAGATATGTGTGTTCGAATGCTTAATCCTAAGCGAAATGAATACGTTTTGGACCCAGCCTGTGGTTCTGCTGGGTTCTTAGTTCATGCAATGGAATGGGCCTTTCCCGCAAATGATCCGGATGAGATGGAACTGAGGAAAAGCAGGTATGCTGCACGTTATTTGTGGGGGGTAGACTTTGAAGAACAGGCTGCTAAAACATCCAGAGCATTGATGCTTATTGCAGGTGATGGGCATACCAACATTTTTGGACCTGATGTAGATACGCTAAATCCAAAAACATGGTACAGAACAGCTTCTGGTAAAAGTTTAATGGAGACCATTAAACGATATGGTCTTACAAAAGAATCTATTCCTCAAGGGGAGCTATTTAATGATGACGAAAACGCGTGGAAATATTTTGAAGAACTAAAGTTTGATGTGATTCTTTCTAACCCTCCTTTTGCTGGAGAAGTGAAAGTAAAAGAGCAACTTGCTCAATATCAACTAGCAAAGCCGGCGTTAAAACGGGCAAAGAATAAACAAGCTAAAGAAGAACGAGATGTCTTATTCATTGAGCGAATTATAAAAATGCTCAGACCCGGAGGCCGAGCTGCCATTGTTTTACCGCAAGGAAAATTTAATAACTCTTCATTGGCATTTATACGAGAATGGATACTAAGAAAGGCCCGACTACTTGGTGTGGTTGGCTTGCACGGTAATTCATTTAAACCTCATACAGGCACGAAAACTTCTGTTCTTCTCATTCAAAAATATACTGATGAAGAATTGGATAATATCGAACAAGTGAAAAATGAAGTTAGAGCAGATTGCCCAAACTATAAGGAAGAAATTGAAACACTTATTGAAAACCACGAACAATCCGGTGACCTTGATATTTCAGATGAATTGATACCTGAAAACATCATGGAATTGATGTTAGAAGAATTTTCAGAGCCTGAGATAGAAATTGAAGAAGATGAAGGCGCGGAGCCACAAAACGAAGAAGAGGAATCGGTCCCTGAACTAGATGAGTTGTTAGAAATTGCAGATCTAAAAGTATCCGATTTAAAATCAGAATTGTTAAGAACCAAAGGATTACTCGAATCTTTGCTTGAAGAACAAGAAGCACTAAAGGAAACTCAGAAGGCAGAAATTGAAATTATCACTGAAAACTGGGAAGGACTAAAGAAAGATCTTAGAACCCATCTAAAGCCAATCAAAGAAGAGCAAAAGAATGCGCTAAAGGAACTAAAAGAAAGCCAAAAAGAGCGTTCGAAAGAATTGAAAAAACTTATTAAGCAATTGGAAAAAGACGTTCCTGAGGCTGAAACAGAAATAAAACTTTTAACTAATGTAGGGAAGCTTGAGTTAATTTTGGAAGATGAAGAACTAGTAGAAAAATTATCTGACCGGTTTATTGATAACGAAATAGCAAAACGATTGGATTATCCGATTTTTATGGCTGTAAGTGAAGAGGGAGGAAAGAATAATAGCGGGGATTATGTATACCAATTGGATGAAGATGGTAACATAATTGAAGACATGGAAGGGAACCCGGTATTTAAGCAAGACCTTGTGAATTACCAAATTACTAAAGAAGAGCTCGAATCTATGAATGTGGAAACTTCTACCAATGAAGATGGTGAAGAATTACCGATGGCAGCTGAGCCTGGAGAAGAGTATTTAGTACAGGGTAAATCGTTAACTATTACTGAAGCTTTTGTGAAGTTTGCTAAAGAACAGAACCTAGATTTTTGGAGGTAATCTATGGCTGTATGGAGTAATGCTAATATCATAGAAGTATCTGCTTCTCGACGAATAGATAGTGAGTTTTTTCATCCTGATTATTTATTAGCTGAAGAAAAGGTTAATGCATCATCAGAAATTGAACCACTTGGACGATTAGGTAAATTTATAATTGGACCATTTGGTTCTGCATTTAGAGTAAGTAATTATGATCCTAACTCAGAGTATAGATATGTTCGCGGAAAAGATGTTAAACCCTTTAAACTGAAAGAGGATGATAATGTTTATATGCCACCCGAGGATTTTAAAAGGCTCAGTAAATATGCGCTTGAGGAAAAGGATTTATTAATTTCTGTAGTTGGCACACTTGGAAATGTTGCGATTGTCCCAGAGGGTACAAATGGTATCTTTAGCAATAAAAGTACTGTTTTTCGAGATTCAAAAGTTAACCCTTATTACCTATTAGCTTATTTCAATTCTAAATATGGGCGATTATGTTTACTTAGACGTCAAAGAGGAGCGGTGCAAACAGGGTTAAATAAAGAAGATCTAAAAACAGTTCCTGTCCCTTTATTTGATGATTCATTTCGTGATCAAGTTGGGGGTAAAGTCGTTCAATCATTAAAACTGATTGAGGAATCCAAAGACCTATATAACAAAGCGGTACAACTTCTTGAAGAAAAATTAGGATTAAATGAAATACAACTGAAAACATCTTTGACCTATACATCTGCAGCTAGTGAAGTAATTTCAAGCAGAAGGATGAATGCTGAATATTTCTCACCTGCTGTAAAAGAAATTCTCACAAAAGAATTTCTTTACGACTCAAAGCCTTTAGGAATGCTTTACCAAATAATTCGTGGTAAATCTCCAAGTGAATATTACGACTCAGGAATTCCAGTAGTTAAGACTAAGAATATTCGAGTACCTGAAATTGATAGGTCTAAAATTAGTGACTATGTGACGGATACCAAAAAGTTAACACCTATACGAAAGGATGATTTACTACTTGCCTCGATGGGTGTTGGCTCTTTAGGTCGAATTAGTTTTGTATTTGGAGATGAGGGGGCTCATGTTGTCGATGGTACAATTCGAGTGTTACGCAAAAAAAGTAATATTCAAGAATCAATCGAAATTCCGACTCTACTGTTTCTTGGAACTGATGTTGGTCAAAAATTAATCTATCGAGGAATTGTTGGCTCAACTGGTATTATTTCTTTACCTGATGATTATTTAAAGAAAATTCCAATACCTACATTTAAAGATGACTTGATTATGCAATGTAATAGTCTGGTTATTAAATCAATGGAGTACAAGAAAGCATCATTAAACTTACTCGAAAAAGCTAAGCAAGAAGTTGAAAAACTGATTGAACAGTCCGCTGAGAATGTATGACAGACTTCGGTAACCATATTGAAGAAATAAAACTTCTGGTAGAAGATCTTAATCAGAAATTGTCCCCTTTTAAAGACAAGAAAAACAGAATAGAAAAGGAAGTTCAACTAAAGTCCATAGAGAAAACAATATCTCAATTACAAAAAGGTGGCACATCGATTCCAGATGAACTGAGGGAATTAAAGTTTAAACTTCTTAAAGAGATCGATGAGTTCAAGGAAGCAGAGGCTGCAGAAAAAAAACTTCATAATCTATTAAGTGAATTCCTTCCCACCCCCAAGAAAAAACCGCCTATTAAAAAGAAAAAGACTCAAAGAAGAAGCAGTAATTCAAGAATTACAATAGCAGATCTATTAGAAAAGGGGGTGCTTTGGCCTGAAGCCCAATTGATAAAAGAATATAAAGGAACTGTGTATAAAGCAGTTATTGATAAAAATGGCTTAATTAAGGTGCTGACTATTAATAATGACCAGCAATTCGGAAGCCCAAGTACCGCAGCGGTGGCTATCACTAATAAGCCAATTAACGGTTGGACCTGGTGGAAGGTCTCAAAGAATGGATCGGAAAAGATATTAGACCATTATAGAAAGAAATATATCAATGAAACTAAGTAGTAGATATAAAAATACTCTTCAAGATATGTTCAGTAAATTTGAGGAAAATAAGAGGTGTATAGAACCCTTTTATTTACTTTGTAATAGTTAATTAGCTATCAAATATTTGAATATGAGTGCAAAGAGTGACCTTATAAAGCTTGAAGAACTATTAAATAGTTTAACTGATTATTTTCACGAGTTCGCTGATATTGAAATTTATAATCAAAAGAATAATCAGCTAAATTCTATCGAATTTTCGATAAAAAAACTTCGAAGCTCCAATACCCCTATTCCTGATGATCTTAGACGCCTAAAAATCAAATTGATTCATGATTTGGAAGAGTACAAAGTTGCAAAAGATATCAAGAAAACAACAGTTTTTAAGTGTAAGGAATTCATTGAATTGCATAGGGAAAGAAGAGCAAAAAATAATACATTATCTCAAAAGGAATTATTCTAATAAAAGATGAAACTAAGTAGCGACGATAAAGCAATCCTCAAAGATTTATGCAATCAATTTGATGTGTCATACGAAAAAATGCTTAGGCTCTTAGATACAGTAAAAGAGTTTGAATTTAAAGATCGTAGAACGGGTATTTATAATGCTCTTTCTGATATCATTAAGTCTGATATGAAAGCGTCAAACTCAAAAAAATGAGAAAGGTTTATTACTAAGGGGTAGTATGAAGTTCAGAAAAGTAACTATTGAAAATTATAAGAGCTTTCAGTTTCCAACTACAATTGAATTTCCCGACAGTTCGGAAGGGAAGAGCATCTTCCTAATTGGAGGCATGAATGGGGCAGGAAAGACGTCAGTAATGGAAGCTATTAATATATGTCTTTACGGTGCAAAGCCTGATTTTGTTTTCAAATATATAAATCGAAAAGAGCTATCAAAAGGAAATGCCTTTGTATCATTTGAACTATTTATAGAGACAGATGAATTAGAGGAAATTCAAATAAAGCGATCATGGTCTGCGGGTACCGTAGATTCTCCCCGGCCTAAAGATCTCGAGGAAAAACTAGTTGTAGTAAAAGACGGTAAGCGAGTTTCCGTTCAGAATAAAGACATTTGGCAAGATTATATAAACGCCATTGTACCTAAAGGAATAACTCAGTTTTTCTTTTTCGATGGGGAAAAGATTCAGGAAATTGCAGCAGATGACCATTCCGAGGTACGACTTAAATCATCCTTAGAAGCCGCATTAGGAATTCAATATATCTCTCGTCTATCAAATGATGTGCTACATTTAAAACAGGAGGAAAGGAGAAACTTTGTCGAAATATCCGATGAAGACATCGATTTCAAGGAAAGCGAATTAAAAAAAGAAAAGGCTAGACGTTCAAAAAAGAAAGAAGAGCTTGGTGAGCTGGAATCTGAATTATCGTCCTTTAAGGAAGAATATAATGAGGCAAAAAATCGATTTCAGGCTGCTTTTAATAGTGAACCGGAAAGTGCTGATGAGATTAAGCAGCGAGAAAGGAAGAGATTACAATTAAATACTAAAAAGGCAGAGCTCGATAATCAGATTAAAACTGTAATCGATAAACAACTTCCATGGGCGTTAGTAGGGAAACTTTTTAAACCATTAAAATCGCAGATTGAAAAGGAGAGAGCTTCAAATGCTTCGAAAGCGGTAAGTGATCAAGCCATAGATTTAGCTAGTAAAATAGTTGATGCTGTTGACAACCCGGATCCGATTTATGAGCATGAGTTGACATCAAATCAGCAAGATGAATTGAAGCAGAGAATCGTCTCTGTACTTCAAGGCAATTCGAAAACCGAGAATGAAGCCTATCTTAATTTATCGGATCGCGATATTGCTAAAGTTTTAAATAAGATCGAAGAGATTGAAGAAAGTGAGGTATTGTCACTTAAGGAGCTCTTATCGGAAAGTGAGGAGATGGGTACTGAAATTGAAAACTTAGAAGGATTTTCAATCGGTGCTGCAACAGATTCTGAGAAACAGCTCTTTGATGAACTACAGCAAACTATGGAAAGCTGCCAAACTCAGATTGGCAGGTTAACCGTTAAGGTTCAGAATATAACAGATGAAATTGTTGGATTAGATAGTCGGATTGAATCGATTGAATTGGAGCTGAATAAACTTTATGACAAGCATAATCTATCGAAAGAAAAACGTGAGTTCATAAAAGAATGCGATGCGATTGCTACCCTCTTAAACAATTTTATTATCAAACTCCGTAAGAATAAAGTTCATTTACTACAGGAAAAGACTTTTGAAATGTATAAGCTACTTTCTAGTAAAAGTGGGCTTATTAAAGATCTGTTGATCAATGAAAAAACGTATGAGATAACGATTAGGGATAGAAATGGTCATGAAATGAAAAAGTCGAGCCTTTCTGCAGGTGAGAAAGAGATTTTTGCTGTTTCCTTACTTTGGGGCTTAGCACAAACATCACAGGTAAAGCTGCCAATTATAATAGATACACCACTTTCGAGGTTGGATAGTGTACATAGAGACAATATTGTTAATAATTACTTCCCTAATGCAGCTGAACAAGTAATTATTCTTTCTACAGATACCGAAATTGATAATAACTACTTCAAATCGCTTGAACCTAATCTGAGTGGAGCAGGAAAGCTGGTATTCAGTGAAATGAATGAACTTTCAACTTTCAGTGAAGGCTACTTCTGGAATTAATAAGGTAATACAATGGCAGATAGATTATATACCTCACAACAAGCAGACGAGTTTATCAATGGATTAAGAATGGAAACCAGGTTGGAAAAATCAATCTTATCCAGAATGGCATTTTCAGTTTCGTTAATTAATGACGGAAAAAACGTATCCAAAAGTACTAATTTTAGTGGCGGTGAACTTAAACGTCCAACTTTTTTCAAAGACGATGAAGTTTTCATAAAAACATTAATTACTGAGATATATAAAGAAAATGATATTACAGAAGATGAGTTGTTTTCGAACAAGTCTGTTGTAAAAAACCATATTGACAATGGAGCTGATATCTTATGGAAACTATTTGAAGAAAATGGTCGCGATGTAAACAAATGGTATCAAGAATTAATTAATACCATTGAAATTGAAGGTGGAAAAGACCGCCTTACTAAGGACCTTGATATTTTCATCGGGCGGAATATATTGAACAATGACGCCCTGATTATGGAGATGAACAATACTCAAAAACATGCCAATTCACATTTGGCAATTATGGGTAAGCCTGGTGTTGGTAAAACACAGTTTCTTCTGAAGATTTTATCCGATATTCGTATTCAATCTAACTACCAGACCAATTTTATATTCTTTGATTACAAGGGAGACGTAATTGATAACGATAACTTTATTGAGGTAACCAGGTCAAGAACGTACCAGCTACTTCAAAATAATGAGTCTCTACCGATTAACCCTTTTGTTTTACCCTCTTATGATGAACAAGCAATACAAGTTTCAGCCAGAGAAAAAGCAGAAAGTTTTGCTTCTATTAATTCAAAGTTTGGGGTTGTTCAGAAAGGAGCACTTACAGAAGCAATTATGTCTGCTTATGGGAAGCGAAGTGCAGGGAAGGTACCATATCCAGATTTTCAGGATATCCTAGAAATAGCAACTTTGAATTATGAGGATGAAGGAAAAAGAGATGATTCGTTGATTGAGGTCCTTCGGGATTTAGCGAATTTCAATTTATTCTGGTCACATGGAAGCTCAGTAAAACCCATTGATAAACTTTCGAATAGAACCATGATAATAGATGTTCATGCCATGCCAGTGTTAAAAGAATTGGTTGGGTATCTAGTTATAGAGCGTTTGTATAAAGAAATGGCATCACTGCCCGACAGTCCGATTAAAGACGGCAGACGAGCCTTACGTACAATCTTGGTTATAGATGAAGCACATAATTATTTGGGGCAAAAGAACATCTTTCTACAGAGAATTATACGTGAGGGAAGATCAAAGGGTATTGTTGTCTTTTTTGCATCTCAATCTCCTAACGATTATCAACAGAAATTCTTCAATTTCCAGGAGCTTCTAGAATTTGCTTATATCTTCCAGTGTGAAGGGGTTTCTTCCTCATCCATCCAAGATATTTTGGGATGTAGCAATAAAACTGCGAAGGACCTTCAAAGTGAAATTGCTCGTTTAGAACCCTTCCAAGTAATCAGTCGAAGTGATATTAAAACTGATGAATTTGTGAAGTTTTCCGCGGAACCGTTTTATAAGAATTACTGAAATGGGATGGCAACTTTGGACTTCTCCAGAAACGGGTTATCGTAGAGTTGGTACAAGATTTTTGGATGTTCGTGAGCTTTTTACAAGTGGCATTACAGTAAAAGCTATTTATGAACCACTAAAGTCTTGCCCAATAAAAGCGGATGCAATAGAGCTCAAATGTGATCTGGAAAGAAGAGATTTTGATCTTGCTGGTGTGGTCGATCAAAAACAAGATGTAGTCGGCTATGTCGATACTGCCAAATTAGATGAGGGAAAAATTGAGGATTATCTAGAGGCTTTTAATTCTTCACATTTGATAGCAGATTCGACTCCCATTCCAGAACTATTTTCAGAACTACTCAAAAACAACCAACTTTTTGTTTTATCTGGGTCAAAAATTAGTGGAATTGTTACAGTTTCGGACCTTAATAAACCTCCAGTTCGGATCTATCTTTTCGGAATAATCTCATTATTGGAAATGCACTTAACGTACTGGATAAATGAATTATATAATGAGGAGAGTTGGGTGGACTTAATTCCTGAAGAAAGGTTGATGTTAGCCCGGAAGCTCTTAGCAAAAAAGAGAGACAAGAATCAAGAAATTGATTTAGTAAATTGCTTACAGTTTGCGGACAAAAAGACTGTTTTAGTCAATACTAAAATTTTTAGGAAAAAATTAGCGTTAGGAAGTAAGAAAGCAGTAAAAAAACAGTTAGAAAGAGCTCAAGGTATCAGAGATAACTTAGCACATAGTCAAAATGATATCGCTATAGAGCATAATTGGGAGAAGATTCACGAAACATTGAGTTGGGCAGAGAATCTGCTCAGCAATTCGGATCGGTTAGTTGAAAGCTGATTTAGCACTATTGCTAATTTCAAAATTCAAAATATGTGCTAGTAATCGTCACCCCAACCCCCAACTCCTCAATAACCAACCCGGCATTTACTAAACTGATGGCGGTTTTTTGGGCTTTTTTGCTGGTTTTGTCGCCGTTGGGTCCGTAGATGGGATCGTCGATGATGGGATAGCCCCAATGTTCTAAATGCAAACGAATCTGGTGGGTGCGACCGGTTTTGGGTTCGCATTTAATGATCGCGGAATCTTCTTTCCGTTCTACAACCGTGAAGGTGGTTTCGGCGGGCTTGGCGTTGGTCAGATCGGGATTGCTTTCAAATACGAATCCGGTTTTACGCTTGATAGGCGTGTTAATGATCACAGAATCTTCTTTAGGAACGCCCGCTACTTCAGCGAAATAGGTTTTTTGTACTCTGCCTTCGGCAAACTCGGTCATGGCGCGTTGGGCAAAAGCTTTGGTTTTGGCGAAGAGTACGATTCCCGAAGTCACCGAGTCTAAGCGATGCACAATTTTCAGATCGGCATAGCCCATATCTTCCAACATAGCCGTGAGTGTATTTTTGAAATACCGTCCGCCCGGATGCATCGGCAACGGCGCGGGTTTATACACCGCGATCCAGTCGTCGGTTTCTTGCAAGATCTCAATTTCATCCGGCACACTGGGCTCGATCACATTCGGGTTGTGATGAAACACAGAATCAGATTTTTTGAGCAAGGCATCCGGCGCAGCGGTTTCTTCATTCAACCCCACTCTTCCGTTCCGGATTCGGTTTTCCCATTCTGTTTCAGCGCGAAAGGGAAATCGAGTGACCATCATCTCCAGCAATGACTTTCCAACAAATTCGTCCTGAACTTTAAAACGATGTGTGATCGGGTACGGCGATATCAGCCGAACCTTACGACTGTTCAGCTGCTTGTTGGGAAGCATGTCGGTCTTTGAAGTCATCGCCGAAATAGTTGTACCATTTGCGGAAAGGTTTAAAGGCATTTTCAGGGTCAAAAGGTCGGCAGTATTCGCTTTGTTTACATTCGTCACTGCAACACCCTTCCATGATATGCGCGCCTTCTTCTGAGCAGACAAACAGTTTGTTGCATTCCATGTTGGCACAATTCACGTAGGTATCGGCCGGTTTTCCGGTGATCTCACATTTGGCGATCGGCGCCAGATCTTTGGGATTTACAGGCACAACGAGGCGATCATCAAACACAAAGCATTTTCCTTCAAAGTGCTTGCCTTCTTCTTCTTTGGCGTAGCGAAGGATTCCGCCGTGTAACTGGTTTACATCGTCCCAGCCTTGTTCTTTCATCAGTACAGAGAATTTCTCACAACGGATACCACCGGTGCAGTACATCAGCACTTTTTTGTCTTTGGGGATCTCAGCTTCTTCCAGCCATTTCGGAAAATCGAAGAAGTTTTCAACGTCTGGTTTCAGCGCTCCTTTAAAGTGACCGATCTTGGATTCGTAGTTATTGCGGACATCGATCATCACGTGATCTTCCTCTTCCATTACTCTGCGCCATTCAGCCGGAGATAAATGGTTGCCTCCGTCTTTGGGATCAACTCCATCCACATGCAGAGAAACAATTTCTTCTCTGGTCTTACAGATCAACTTGGAAAACGGGATATAGTCTGATTCATCCGTCTTAAACTCGGTGTTTTCAAATCCGGGAATGGCTCTCAGGTCTGCTTTATACTGCGCCATTTGTTCCGGCGTACCGGCAGCGGTTCCGTTTATCCCTTCTGAGGAAATATAAATACGTCCTTTGATGCCCAAGTCTTTGCAGTATTGTTTGTGCTGTTTGGCAAACTGCTCGGGATGCTCGATCGTATTAAAGTAGTAGTAGAGAATAACTTCGTACATAATTCTTAGTGCAATTCTCGTTTAAAATATTATCTTTTCAGTGGAGTTTATCCTACGGGGCAAAGTTACGAATTTTATATTTAAATAATGTTGAGGCTACTATGGTGTTAAGAGCAAAATTTTTGTGTGGTTTGATGGTTACTGTTTTGCTGGCGGGCTCAGCATATGGACAAACAAACCGGCACCAGATCCCGGATATTATTCAGGAATTTAAAAAGGGGAACTCGACTGCAGATGATGCGCTTCAACAAATACGGGATCATTTTTCAAACGGAGAAATTCATAAATGCTCCGCTATCGAACATATTTTTGTTCATAAGTATAAAGATGAGATCTCTTCCTCGCTTTTAGAACCAAATGACCGGTTCAGAGAAAAATCGGCTCAGGCAACTTATACAAGTCCGTCGGGTAAATTTGTACTTACCTATCAAACAGCGGGAGATGATGCTGTCCCTGCAACAGATAGCAATACCAATAATGTACCCGATTATATTGAAGAAGCCGGGATAGCGGCAGATTCTACTTACAGCTATTTGGTGCAAACGTTGGGTTTTGGCGATCCTATCCCTGAAGGTTCTACTTATGATATTACTTTTGAAGATCTCCAGTCTGTGTATGGTTTTGCGGAAACTATTGGTGGTGATGGCCCGGGTACTCAAATAGTTATCGAAAATGATTTTGTAGGGTTTCCGGAGAACGATGATCCTGATGGCGATCAAATAGGCGCTTTAAGAGTTACGGTTGCTCATGAGTTTAAACATGCCATTCAGTTTGCTCAAAATAATTTTAACGGAGACTCGGATCTTTGGGCAGAAATGGATGCCACGTTGATGGAAGAAGTGGTCTATGATCTGACTAACGATTATTATAATTATTTAGGAGGTGCCGGAGATGTGTTCGGAAGTCCCGGGACCACGGTAGCACCCGGTTCTTACGAAGACATTACATGGGCACTTTATTTTCATGAAAAGATAGGAGCAGATTTTTGGCCGGGCGCATGGAGCAGAATTGAGAACAGTATTCCGGATCTGCCGTTATTAGACGCCGTTGAGCAGGAATTGTCATCCCGCCAGCTTGATTACACAGAGTCTCTTTTAGAGTTATACTCATGGCATTTTGCTTCGGGAGCTTATAATAATGTTAACTTTGGCTTTGGAGAGAGTTTGTTTTACCCCACTCCGAATGCGCAAAGAACGGATACTCAAATTGGCGATGTTATGTCATCGGATATAAGCTTAGGAAGGCTTGCCAGCTATTTCGTAAATGTGAAACCTCCATCTAATCAAACCGGCGACGTTGCCATTATATTAGATACGGATTCTCCTGATATAGCTCTTGCAGTGGTGGCTATTTTTGACAATGGCTCTGTTTCATTTGAATATGCAGAACCGGAGGCAGAGTTCATGGTGGTGAAGAAAGAATGGGCATGGTCTGATATTGATCGGGTAGGAGCAATCGTGCTTAACGAAAACAGAACGGCGTCTCAGGCATTCAAGATCAGAATATCATCTACTATTCAGACGTCTGTATTTGAGGATGATACCAAACCTGATGTAACAGAACTAAAACAGAATTACCCAAACCCTTTTAATCCGAGCACAACTATTCCTGTTAGTATTTCGGAGTTTCAGAAAGTAAAAGTAGATGTTTATGACATGACCGGAAGACTGGTGAGATCTGTGTTTAACGGAACGCTGCCAACCGGAAATCATGCATTGTCTGTAAACCTGGAAGATCTGGCTTCAGGAGTCTACATGTACCGACTTCAAACCAATGAGATGGTTCAGATCAAAAGAATGACACTGGTTAAGTAAGGATCATAGATCCTAAATACCAAGCTCCAAATTACAAATAACAATCCGGTCAACTAGATCACAATAGCATAAAAACCCCGACGTCATCCTGTCCGCCAACTGGCGGATCAGGATCTTAGTGGGGGCTGGTAGTTTGAACAGGTATCTCAGCTCGTTTTCTAGCCCACCCCCGTCCCCTCCCTAAGATTAAGGAGGGGAGCTCCTTAAGAACATCCAACTTCCAGTTATGAATGTCACGTGAGCGACAATGGACATTGGATGTTCAGTGTTGGATGTTGAATTACTGCTTACCCACCGGGCGTGAACGCCCTACTAGCGTACATTTCGTTGTGTGATTTTAAACAAGTAGGCCCTTCAGGGCCGGCGCGGGGTGCGTCTCGAATTACCTTAAAGCCCATCTGACGGATTGCCCGTCTGATGGAGGTTTATCCGGGTACTTAGTCTAGCTTTTTTTAGAATCCAATCCCTTGGCTCTGTGTACTTTTGTACCGACAAAAGTACCAAAAACTCCCGGCGTAGTTCATTCCGTGCCTGTCATCTGCGAAGCGAGGGACAAACCTAAATGCTTCGTTCCTCAGCAAGTTTTGCCCGGCTCACTTCTGCCAAT
>Ga0208013_1000139_pt1 | contig 52328 bp, 74 predicted proteins | sample 16_taG_FD_184091 | JGI IMG/M metagenome (GOLD analysis project Ga0208013, IMG submission 184091) | Marine viral communities from the Subarctic Pacific Ocean - 16_ETSP_OMZ_AT15313 metaG (SPAdes) (version 2) | ecosystem: Environmental > Aquatic > Marine > Oceanic | place: Pacific Ocean | collected...
TAAATTGATAGACATATTTCTCCTTTCTTTTTTTTATTTATTATATTAACTTTAACTTGCTGAATATACTATATATACAATAAAATTAAACAATAAACATTAAAATTAAGTTCTTGCGGCAGCCTCGGGTATTGGCGGTATTGGCATAAAATAAGCTCCAATACCAGTTATTATCATTGGTATAATTGAATAGTAGTCGAAAAGGTATTGGTATTGGCTCTTTTTATATTTTTTCATTTTATTTTTTTCAAAAATATTTCCTATATAGTAATAATGATATAAAGAATAATTAAAAGTATTGCCAGAATTAATTTCCTAAAAAACCATAGAATCATTTGAATTTCCTTATAATTAGATTAAAAATATTCTTTTATATTATATATTTAAATCTAATACAAGTATCGTTATTGCTCGTTCCTATTTATTTCTAGCACAGATAGAACTCCAGAAATAACATTAGCAGTTCCTGCACTCATTGAAAGTGTTTGGGATTCCTCTAGGATCAAAGGTCCTTTCAACATGTTTACTGCAGTATTAGTCAATACATCTTCAATCGCTGCTTTATAACTCGTGATCGTATTATTAGCACTAACTGTTACAACAGTATTAGCTCCATCATTTGTAGTTTGTAAAGTTTTAACAATAGCACGTGTATCAGAAGGGACTGTATAAATTAAATTAGCTCCAGTATTAGATAGAGCAAACATTTCATTTTTATATATATTAGCCACTTAAAAAAAACTCCTTTCTATCTTGTTCATCGTTTTGATCTTTAGGGTAAGTAGAATTTAAAATCTTAACCATATCTTGTAAATCTTCAATTAATTGGTTAAAATCGTTTTGTACATACTTTTCAGGTGCAGAATTTAAACGTGAGATAGGTACTTTAGCCATATTACTATGGTATTTTAATTACTCAATAATGTACAGCGAACTATGGTTATTTTTCGCTATCTTCTTTTATTTCCTGTTCTAGTTTCTTTACCTCTTTAGAGATATTAACCATTTCAACAGTAACTGCTCCATTAGCTATAAATTCACTTGCCCATTTCGCCTCCAGGCTTCGCTTCTGGTTCAGTTTTTCCATCAGAGCTAGGCTCATATTTGTACTCCTCTATAGTTAGTGAATTTGCATCATCAGGAATATAATTTAATTGTGGTTCCCAACGAAATGTTCCAACATGCTCAGACCAGAGAGCCTTCTCAGCTACATCTAAATTGTCAGCTTCGATAAGTCCCTTTGCGTAATAACCGTAACGCCTGAACTGAAAATACACCAACATTTAAAGAAGGGTTAGCATACTTTATCGTGTTTGTAAAGTGTATTTATCTAATAAAGGTCGCTCAGGAACGTGAGCTTAAAAAATTTTAATCGACAAAGCGAATGAGCTTAATTTAGGAAATCGAATAAAACTGAAGATTTATTTTCTTTTTTAGAAGGTCTACTTCCTATTTCATAAGCTATATATAATCCAATTATAGTAATTATTAATCCTATAAAACAAAGTAATATTCCATAATTTACTGTCATTTTTGATTTTTATGTATCTCAAAGAGTCCTTTTACTCTTACATCTATATCATTTATTTTAGAGTACAAAGCATCTGGAAATTTATTATGAATAAACTCCAATTTTAATTCATGTATTCTTTCTATCACTTTATTAAACTTTAATGAAGTCTTTAGAGATGTTTTCTTATTCAATGCCATGTTTATCTTTCAACTCTTTCTTTGCTAATACTTCCGTATAATATTCGTCATTAAGTATTTCAGTAACCAACTCGTGATCTTGCTCTGGTATTTCTACAAACTCTTGTTTTAATACAGCTTCATCTATCGCTTCAACAGCAAAGTCATGAAATTTATCACTTTCTTGAGTCATAAAAGCAGATATAATTTGAGTTCTAATAGTATCAATATATAAACCTTTAAGAAAATACTTTTCCTTTACTTGATCATAAGTAAGTTTAGGTTCTAACTTAAAACTTCCATCAGAATTTCTTTCATAATCTACATTATAAGATTTAATAGTTCCTAATAAACCTAGACTTGTATCCATTGATAAGCCATCAATAGCCATATCATCTTCTATCTCCATCTCAGCAGTTACTTTTATTTTTTGAGTCATTTATTTCTCTTCAGCATTTTCTAACCAATCTACAAATATGTATAGTCCAATACCGCCACATATAAATAAGACACCGGTAGTTATTAACATAGTTATTATTATGCTAGTCATAGTTCTCCTTTCTTACAGATATATCCAGCTATATATGTATCTTTATATTTTGAAGTATAGCCGTGTTTTTCTGTATATTTATATATTATATTTTTTTCTATCCATTTACTACAACTTAATATTTCGTTACTTGTAATTTTATGTAACTTATAATCATTACCGTTGTTTAGAATGATTATAAGGTAAAGTACCATTTTCATAATAATATTCTCCAGTAATTAAGTGTTTAATAACAGTAGTATAGGGATTTAAATCATAATCTTTAACACAACTCACAAGTAGAAAAAATATCAAAATATATTTCATTTTAATAATTCGTTTATATCTCCTACAATCCGTCTTAACTCACTATCTTTTTTCCATTCTTTTTCGTAGAAAAATTGTGGATTATTTCTATCTTTTATCTTTTGATCTATGTATATAGAGTAATGTTCAGCGTGTGGTAATGGAATATAACTTTGATTTCCATATATCTTTCTTGATCCACGACCCTTTAGTCTTATACTATATCTTCCTTTATGTAGATACTTCTTCATTAACTTAATGAATTCCCAACCTTCTTTAGAGTTAGGAATACCAGTCATAAAGTGTATACACTCATTAGCTTTAGCTTGTCTTTCTTCTTTAGAAAGTTTAGGTTTACTCCAAAATTTTTTAGGTTTCATTGGAGTTCCACATAGTCTTATGGCTTTAATTACATCTTTGTTATTCATATTATATCGCTCCTAAGAGTAATAATATAATTAATACTTCCATTTTTATACCTTTCTATTTATTTAAATAGGGTTGTTTAATTAAAATTACATTTCCCCATATATTTCTCCTATTTATATCAATTTCACTACGAGCATCATCTGGTACTTCTTGATTATACCAGTGCCAATAACTTCTATATGCCATCGTTGCTTTTTGATTTAATTGAACATTATTTTTACTTAATGCGTTTTCGTCACAAAGCATTTCGTAGTTTTCTCCATCCCATCTAGCTTGTGCTACTTCCACAGTCTTGTCATTAATTATAGCTCTTACATGCTCCCAATCTACTGGTGTAGCATGCATAAAACTAAAATGGAATCCAGTCTTTAATATTACTACATGTTTAATTATAGACAATCGGTTTTACCTCCTCCTCTATTTTTAAAGTTAGTTTTTCATAAATAGAGTTAGGTATATCTAATTGATATAACTCTCCATTTGCATGTTCGAAAAGAATACGCCAACAATCTTTTCTCATCTTAATCGAGAAATGAATCGGCCACTCTTGCCTCTTATCGAATTTTTTAATATCTTCAAAGTTATGTTCTTTAAAATGTCTAGGCCAATTATTGGCTCTCGCTATTGTATTAGAATAAATTAAATCACTTCTTTTAATTAATAAGTGATTCATTCTCTACCGTCCAATATATCTCTTAATTCATCTATATCAGAACCATCATCGCTAAAATCAGAAGTTTCTAAATCAACAGATGCTGCAACTTCTTTATCAGACATAATTTTATCTTCTTTCTTCCAGCCACCAGGTGGCTCGTTTTCTTTATTAACTTTTTTAATTATTGTACTTAATTTTTCTTTCGACATATTTTTCCTTTCTATTTTTTACTTAATATATAATTTTTAAAATAAAAAATAATCCATAAAAACAAGAAAAAAATCAACGATACTTACTATCTAAAAGACTAAAACCTGCGCTCTAAAGCGTCCTACGTCACACTATTTTAATGGATTGTATACTCTTTCTCTAAATCTACTTGATAACGAGGAATTTCATTCTTATATTCAATTACTTCATAATCTAAAAAATTAAACATTTTCATTTTCTTTATACAAAATTCATAGAACCTATTTACTCTAGGAAAATAAGGTTCACTATCATATTGTGGAAATTCTAATAGTAATTTTTTTTCAGGATTTAATTTATTTGTATATATAAATTTCACCCAATAATTTTTTGTAGGTAAACTCATTAACTCTGTCATTAAATGATGATGAGCTTCTTTAAACATGTTCTTGTACAGGTTTAGGTTTAGGAAGAATAAGAGTTTCATCTATACACATAAATTTAATAATAGTTCCATATTTATTAACTTCTTCTGCTCCTATCTCTTCAGCTTTTTTAATAGATTCCTTATATCCAGAAATCATACATTCATAATGAGAGTTATATACTTCGGGCATATTATGAGGAGGTAAACAGCTATTATATACTGAACTACATATTATCATACTTAATATAAATTTCATTTATCTTTTAAACACCTCACTATTAAATTTTTTAAAATAGGATTACTTTTTAAAACAGTATAATATTGTTCTGTTAAAGTTGCTACTTTTTCTTCACCATGCGGGCCTACTTGAAAATCATTTAAAGCCATTATAATATGAAAAATTTCATGAAATAAAGTCTTACCTAACATTTGTTTAGTAAGTCCTTTTCTAATAATTAAGGTATTAGTATTGTAAGTATATAAAGCATAGTCATCTATCTTTTTAAAGATGACTTTTGTTGTTGTATTTTTGTATTTAATTTCAGTTAGTTTCATGGGGCCAATCTTCTGACCCCATTATAACATTTATCTCCCAAGCATTCTACTTTTTGTTTGAGCATTTACTTGAGTATTTAGACCAATACCACCTCCTGCGGCTTTACCGTTATGATAAGCGGCTCTATCTCTTATATTCATACTGCTTTTTTTCGATACAATACGAACACCTTGACTAACGAGCCACTCCGAAAGAGCCTTCTGTTCATTCTTATAAAGCATTGGTAATCCATCTGGATTTTTTATACCTTCATAAGGTGGAGCTATTTCTTCAAATCTATCTTTCAATCTTTTAGATAGACGACTTGCGCAACCTAACTTAAAAGCTTGTTTCATTCGATTAATAGCTGACTTACTACCAGGTACAGTTTTAAACTCATTCTCTGCTAGTCTTACAACTGTACTTATAAAGTAATCGCACATTGATTTAGCTACTATTCTATTGGATTTTCTTCCAACAAAAGTAGCTTTTTTCACTCTACGATAATTAGCATCTATACCTGACGAAGTATACATTTGACAAAAGTATAATTTAGCAGTAGCTGATTGAATCCAACCACGCCAATTATCTCTTGCGACATCAACTGATTCTTTATCAATTGGTTCTACTTCTGTATCATCTTTTATATCAGACATAGATAGATTATGTTCCGAAAGCAATTGTTGAGCTTTATTAGCAGCAAGCATGGCTTCGTTCTCTGATGCACCATTTTCTTCTGACATCTTTAAAAGCTTTTGTATTCGCTTCAGAATACTCTCTTTTTCTTCTGGCATATTTCTCCTTTCTTTATTATTAATTGAATCAGTAAGACCGCTTCGGCGACACACTAGTATTGAGCCGTCTCAGAATTCTGTGTCTCATAAGTCTTACTGATCCTAGGCAAATAACTACCTGTCTCTGTAGACCCACGGCTTAACGCCCTGCGATAATTACTTGCTATTCTTACTATATATTATTTTTTTCTTTTTTAGACAAGATTATTCGTATTGTGTTCCAATCTTTCGCTATCGCTTTTTGCTCCCATTCTTCCCGAGTTACACCAATCGCTAAAGCTTCACCTTCTGAACTTGGAAATAAATAAATTTCTTTATCCTTTTTCACAATTATATAGACAAGTCCTCCGTGATAGGTATAAGACTTGTGCCATGCGATTTGTTCTATACTCAGCTTTAGCTTTAATTTGGTTTTTTCTCTTTTGGGGGACCGCACATACTTACCTTCTAGCCAACCACTTTGACCAGCTGAACAGTAGTGCACATCAGGAATTCCTCGTTCAATCTGTGTCTCAATTCTCTGAATAAAAAAATCGTTTAATTTTGATCTAATCGTCTGCCAAATTTGCTTTTCCATTAAACTTACATACAGGGATTGATTTCATTTTATGTAAATTCTTCTTTCTTAATTTTAAATATTTTTGATAATCAGGCTCTGTTGGATTATTCATTAAATATTCTATTTTGGAATAAGACATTCCTAATTGATCTACATCTTTTCTTCCATCATTCCATAAACCATCGGTAGGTTCAGCATTTATTATTTCATCTAAAATTTTTAATTCTCGTGCCATATCCCATACTTGAGTTTTTGTACAATCTGCGATTGGTGAAATATCAACTCCACCATCACCATATTTTGTAAAAAAACCTACACCAAAGTCTTCAATTTTATTACCTGTTCCTACCACAATACCCTTGGTACTAGCGGATATTTGATATAAACACATCATTCTCATTCTTGCTCTAGAATTTGCTAAACCCATTTTATCTGTAAATTTCATATCTATCATTTGATTTTCAAAACTTAAAAAAGTATGAGTTAAATCTAAATTAACACCATAACAATTTTGAAATTTAGTAGTTAACCAATTTTTATGTTTAATAGATAAGTCATGATCTTCGGGTCTTTGGGAAATAGGCATTGATGCCACAAGTGTTTTAATTCCAGTTAGTCCACAAATTGTACTAACAACTGATGAATCCACTCCTCCTGAAATTCCTACTACTAAACAATTAGCAGGCGTATCCATACTTTCAACATAATCAATTAGCCATTTTCTAATAAAATTTAGTCGTTCAAAAGGAGTCATTATTTTTTCCAATCGGTATATATTTTACATCTTTATTTACTTTTAAATATCTAAAAGGATCAATAACTATTGAACCTGACATAAAATAAAATTCTTTCCAAGCTTCATGTTTAGTTCCTATAAAAAATAATTGAGGTTCTTTATCCCATTTATAAGTATCCTTTACTTTCATAATATCATTATCGTCAACCCAAGGATCCCACATAGTAACTTCTTTACCTTTTTCTTTTAGAATATTTTTCAACAAGATAGAAGGACTTCCTACTGTTAAATTAGTTTCAGGTTTAAAACATTTACCTAAAATATTTATTTTTTTATCTTCAGCATATTTTATACATAGATTAGCTAACCATTCAGTTTGTACTTCTCTTTGTTTCATTATATTATCATACCAATTATATGATAAATTTAATTTTTGAGCTAAATAACTCAGAGCTATATTATCTCTAGGATGACAACCTCCTCCATCTCCCATTCCCCCTGTTAAATATTTAGGACTTATAATTCTATCTGTACATAAAGCAAGAGCTTTAGTAACATCATCAACATCTGTATTAGGTAAATAATGACAAGTTTCCATAATAGTATTTATCATTGCTATCTTCGTTGAAATAAAAGTATTATAGACTACTTTAATTAATTCAGCATTTTCTAAAGTAGTTTCATGAAAAGGAGCATTATTAATTGTTTTATAAAATTCTTTAGCTTTTTTAGCAGCAGACTTATCATCTACTCCAAATAAAATAACTTCGCTATTTAAGAAATCAGTAATAGTTGTTCCCATTGCTATAAAAAATGGATTATAACAAAGTTTTAAATGTGTGCCTAAAATTGGTTTAATAAGTTTTGTAATAGTACCAGGAAGGACAGTAGATATAATAACCACAACTTTATCTTTCCCTTGTTTTTCGATTTCTTCATTTAAATCTTTTATTCCTTTCACTAAATAATCATAATTAAAATCTGCTCTTTCTTCTGGAATACGAGTTATACCTTCATATTTTTCTTCATGCGGAGTTTGAATAGGAACAAATATAATATCACTTTCTTCCACAATTTTATCTGTAGTTTTTAATTTTAATTGAGATTTTTGTAATAATTTATTAGCACCTTCTTCTTTATAAGTTAAACTTTTAAATCTAATATCACGAAGTGTACGATCATTAATATCTGTACCAATAACAGTATGACCTTTACTTTCACACGCTAAAGCTACTGGTAAACCTAGTTTTCCTAACCCGATAAAACCTATTTTCATTTATTTTGCGTTACCCCAATTATCTCCTTTCTCGACATCCACCTTTAAGGGCACTTTCAACTTTACGCAAGTTTTCATGATTTGTAAAGCTTCTTCAAAACATTTTTGTTTATTCCAAGGAATTGAAAAATCTAATTCATCGTGAATAGTTAGTTTTAAATCTATTTCATCTAAAATTCCTGCTTCATAAATTTTTAACATTGCAGCTTTTGTAATATCAGCTGATGAACCTTGAATTAAAGCATTTAATGCTGTATGAGTATAAGCTCGTTTTAATTCTTGTTTAGGATACTGTGCGTGTGCTTCGGAAAGTGTATATGCTCTTTCTCCCCAACTATCTCTAGGTTCCCACATATCAAATCTTCTTTTACGACCAAGTAAAGTTTTAATATAACCCCTACTCCCTGCCACATTTGATACTTGTCTTGATAATTCTTTAACAAATGGTACTTTATTATGATATTGATTAAATAATTCATAAGCTTGATCTTGTTCTAATCCTAATTGTGCAGCTAATTTTTTATTTCCCATACCATAGAATAATCCTAAATTAATAGTCTTGGCTTGCTTTCTTTCTATTCCTGCCATATTAGCAACCATTTGATGAAAATCTGTTTTATCATTTCTACAAAATTCTTTTTGAACTTGTAAAGCACTTTTCATATCTTTAAGACTAGCATAATGTACTAATACTCTAGGTTCTTGTTGAGAGTAATCCGCACAATACCATTCGGAATCTTCTTCTGGTATAAATAAACTTCTGATCATCGGACCAAGTTCAGGGTCTCTAGCTGGTACTTGTTGAAGATTAGGATATTGAGAACTAAATCTTCCTGTAACTGTACCCATTGGATTAAAACTACAATGTATACGACCATTAACAGATTTATCAATAATCATGTTTTTAATAAATGTATTTCGTATCTTGTCTAATTTACGAATATTTAAAATACTTTGACTAACATCATCCACTTGAGTTTCCAGCCAACTTGCAGTGAAAGATGGAGTACCTTTTGCGGTGTAGTTATATTTAATGTTATTTTTATCATATGCTTCCTTTAAAGAGGCGTTTGCCCATACATTAACTATGGTTCCTCCTAAAGTATTTAGTCGTGATTGCATATGAATTTGTTTTTTTTCTAACTCTACATATAATTTATGGGCTTTATCAACATCAACTCTTACTCCTTTTTTTCTCATTTCAAATAGAACTTGAATTAACTTTGATTCAAATTTAATTATATCTTCAATACCTTCTCTCTTTATTCTTTCTTGTTGTTTTTGATATATTTGTAAAGTAAGTAAAGCATCTTCTTTAGCATATTCACTTACTTCATTTGCGTGTAGTCTCCATAAATTTTCTTTTACTTTAGCACGTTTACCAAACTTATATAAGACAGCTTGTTCGAGTTCAACTTCATATTTAGATTTTCTTAAATAAAACTTTGCTAATGAGTTTAATGAATACTTTAATTTATTTTCATCAAGTAGATGTTCTATTGCAAGTACATCTAAAATCTCGTGACTACGAGTAAGGGTAAGTCGCTTATCCAGTGAATAAAGCCACTCTACGTCATACATTGCGTTAGCAAATACGAGCTTTTTCTTCTTTGAGTAAATATATAATAAAAAACTAATGACTTTTTCTTTATTTAAATTTCCACCACCTTGGTGTTTAATTGGAAAATATTCGTTATATCCACTATCAGTTGCAATAGAAATACCTGCTATGAAACCATCTTTTCTAAAACCACCAGGACCCATTGTTTTAAGATTAGGATCATAGGTCTCGGTATCTATTGCTATTAAATTTGCTTCATCTATTTTATTTACATTAAACATTAATTTAATTTTCCTAAAATAAAATTAATATTAATATAAGCCCAATCTCTATCTGTCATACCCCATAATCTTTCAGCATCTTTTTGAATATATTTTTCTCCAAATACAATTCTTTTAGCTGAAGTATTTAAAAGTAATTTAACACAATGAATACAAGGACTTACTGTACAATAGACTGTATGTATATCATATACATCTTTACATTGAAGTAATGCGTTTTGCTCAGCATGTATAGCTTCACATTTATCTAAATCTTTTCCACTTGTAGAGTGTGCTCCTTTGCAAGGATTATCTAAACAATGAGTAAACCCACTTGGATTTCCATTATAACCAGTTGCTAATACATGATTTTTTTTATTTACTAAAATACAACCAACTTTTCTTCTGACACAAGTTCCTCGTTCTGATACTAACAACGCCATTCTTAAAAAATAAAAATCAGCAGGTTGTCTATAATTATCCATATTTTTTAAATTTATAAATTTTAGCTGAATCAAATCTTGAGGATGTTACTACTCTTTTTATTAATAGATATTCTTTTAACTTTTTATAACATTCCTGACAATAAAAAAAATTATTTTCAGTTTCAATAAAACTAAAAATAAGTCGATCACAAGTTTTACAATTATATGATTCTTGATTAGCCATATATTAAATAATCTAATCTTTCAGAGAGTAATCCATTAGGTCTTAACTCTGTGCCTTTTAAATTTGCCATTTCCCATAAAATATCAATAAATTTAGTAGGAGTTTTTTTATACTTTTCAATAAGATTATTTAAATTAAAATCTTCATCTTGATATGTACTTGTAAATATATTATCTAATTTACTAAAATCATTTTCATAAAGATGTCTACTTCCTGCTTGTATATTTAATTCACCTAACTTACATTTTAATCCACGAAAATTTAACCAACAAAGTATATAAAAAGAGATTGCACTAAAGTTAAAAGTATCATAAGGAGTACCTAACCAGGCGTCATTACTTCTCATACTAGCAATCGTATGTAACCATAACTCATCACTTGCTTCTCTTAATAAAAATTGTAAAGATAAAGTACAAGGAATATCTTTACTTGATCTAGGATTCTCTCTCCATATGTTTATAACAGCTTGTCTACTATCATTATCTTTTATTAAAGTATTAATTACATAAGATGTTTGAGTAATAATTTTAGGACCATAAGCTCCAAAAAAAGTTACACCATCATCACTAAATCTTTTAACTCCATCAACATATTTAGCTACACTTGCAACATCATTTCTACCACTTAACATCCAGGCTGCTTCACCAAACATAAAACTATAAGATAATTTTCTTTCAGGTATCGTTATAATAGGGTCTTCCATACCTATTTTAAAAGAGTGATTAATTTTTTCTTTTATATTTAATCCTCTAGGTTTACACATAAACTCAGGAAGATTATAAATATCCCATAACATTTTTTTATATCTGATATTAGTTTCTTTCACTTTAATCTTTCACTTTAATTTTATTTGTATCTATAATTTTTTTAATATCTTTACCTTTTTTATTTACATATGCACATATAATTTTTGTTTTTGGAAATTTTAAAACTAATTTTTTTAACATTTTTTTAAATGACATCGCTTCTATTGTTTCTTGTTTTTCATCTGTTAAAGAAGTAATTATATAACTATATCGCATTTAAAACCTTATCTGTAAATTGATCTAATTTATAGCCATCTTTAAACATATCGTATCTGATAAAATCTTTTCTTTCTCTTAAAGGAGATAAATTTTTAATAAAAACATTTCTTTTACATTTACCAAACCAAGAAAAATAATAATCATCTATTACTGAATCTATATTATCATATTCTTCGTGTCTTAAAGTTTTATTTAATCTATGATTTTCTTTTACTCTTGCTGTATCTTCTGGAATACACCAAATATATTTTGCACCTCTTTCTTTTAATCTAGTATATAAAAAACCCGGATTATAACTTGGACCACTACTTCTTATATAAGAATAAAATTGTTCACTAGGCCAATGTCTATCTATTAAAACTAATTTACCTTCAAGTTGTTTTCTTACTGCTAATCTTGCACTAGCTGTATGCCACAATTTCATATTTTTATGAACTCTTAAATGCATATAATAAGAGTTTTTAAATTTTTTTTTAATATGATTTATTAATGTAGTTTTACCTACACCATCAGGTCCTTCAAATATTAAGATTTTTCCTTTAATAAACATTTAAAAAATTCTTTCGTTCTTTCTTTCGACCAAAATTTATTTTTTAAAATTTCAGCTTGACTATTAAATACTTTAGTTAATTCATCATTACTACATTTTTCTAAATTTTCAGGTTCATGATAAAAACCTAATACTTTAGTTTCTTCAGGATGACCATAGATAATACATCCTGCATCTAATGCCATTTTATATCTTACTCTCCACCAGCCACTTCCTTGTAAAGTATGATAATGAGGCGGACTTATTATTCCCCATATTTTACAATACTCTGCAAATAATTCATGTTCTTTTAATCTTGTTTGTCCTTCTTTTATATTTCCAAAAGTTTTTACAGGCCAATTAAAATATTGTTGTTTTAACCAATTTTGTTTACTTACTAAACTAGCACAAGCCCATTCTTTTTTTCTTTCATGAGATTGACTTGAAAATAAATTTATTAAATCAGGATGATTTAAATGTAAATTACAATAAATTGAAGGATCCCAATTTATAATTTCTTTAGCTCTCATCCCTAAAGTTTCATAATTACCACCATCATAAGCTGGAATTAAAAGTTTATAAGGCCATTCTTCAAAAGCAAATGTATCTACAAAATCTTCTATTTCTTTTTTATAATCTTGAGCCTCATCCCAATTAACTTTTCCTACTGGATTTCCTGCTTTACTTAATTTTTTCCATATTCTCCAATGACCTCTACTAAAAGTTCCAAAACCACTTACTGAATCTTTAGTTTGCCAATCATCTATTGATACAATTGCATCTGGTCTTTTAATTAAAGTATATGCTGCACCATACCAAAAACGTGCTGATAAACTATTAGGACCAAATACAAATACAAAAACTTTATCATATTGAGAAACATCTTCTCCCGGGACAATTGCTTTTTGAGTAACATCATGTCCTAAATCTTTTAAAACTGTAGGTAATATTCTAGCTGATGTAGATATATTTAGTGTACTTCTTGCTGTTCCTACAGCTAATGCATTAAAGCCTGTTATTAGTATTTTCATCTTGTTTTTCTTTTTCTTCTTCAATTATTTGTTCTAGATCAGGTGGTCTCCATCCTTTAGGCTTTACTACATCAAAAGATGTACCACGTTTTTTAGATTTACTTTTAGTTCTTATTTTACTCATATTGGCTTTTTGTACTTCATTCCAAGCTTTTTCAAAAGGTAAATTAAAAAGCCACGCAGTTCCTAATGCAATATAAACTATATCAACAAGAGCATCTAAAGCACCAGCTGTATCTTTTTTAGTTATTGCTTGAGTATATTCTGTAAGTTCTTCTAATAAAAAAGAAGTTCTAAAATTAACTAATTCATTATTTTCTGGTATACCAACTTTATCATTTTTTTCAAATCCAAATTTTTTATGAAAAGCATCAATATCTTTTATTAAAGTATCTTTATCCATATCTTCAAACATATCTTCATAAGTCATAAGTGATATTCAAAATTCCTTCCTTCTTGATGAGTTTTTAATTCTACAGCTCCTTTTCTTAAATGAAATTTTCTAGCCATTTCTGTTAAAGGAGAAAGAGTAACTAATTTTTTTACTTCTTCTTGATGAGCATAAAATTTTAAATGATTTATTAATAAACTTCCTGCTCCTTTTTTATTACTCCATAAACTATAAGCTACTAATATATCTCCTCCTAAATTGGTAAGTGCACTTAATTCTCTTATATTTCTAGGAATTCCTAAAGTTCTTGCTATACATACTACTCCTATAATATCTCCATTTAATTGTTCTAATCCAAATATTTTTCTTCCATGATTTAATCTCCATTTTAAATCTAATTCAGGTCTAATAGGATCCTCTTTAATATTAATAGTTTTTAATTCTTTAAAGATCATAATAATGTAGCTTGTTCTGGTACCTTTCTAAAATCTATAATTTGTAATTCTTCTTCTTTTTTATTCTTTTCTTTAATACTATTTTTTATTATTCTTGCTACATATTCAGCGACAGGAGGCATTACTCCACGTGCGATTTGTGATCCTATACTAGAACTTGGTCCTTCCCATTTATAATCTACTGGAAAACCTGCCATATAAGCTAATTCTTTATGACCAAATAATCTATCTTCATTAGGATGTATATAGAATCCTCCTGCTATAACTGGTATATGTGCATTATCTTTTAATCTCCATTTCATAAATTGAGGTCTACCTTTTACTCCTCCACGCATTCCTCCTCGTACCCAAGTTTCTGGTGGATTATATCTTTCCCATGTTACTCTTAAACTTTCTCCTTGTTTACAATGTTTAAGATAAGGTTTTTCATTTTCTCCTAACTTCATTAAATGTCCTATATCGGATCCATGTTCTTTTTTAAATTCACTTAAAACTTCTCCCGCTGTTGGTAATGGTTGAAAATTTAAAATATGCGGATTTAATCCATATTTAGTTGCTATAAAAAAAAATCTTTTTCTACTATGATTTAAACCAGTAAAGCCTCCATCAATTAATAAATGGGTAACTTGATAATTTAATTTATTTGCTTCTTTAGTTAATTCCATAATCATTGGATATCCTCCATTTTTAGAGTAAATTCGAGGAACTGATTCAATAGCTAAAGCTGTGGGATTTAATTCTTTTAAAAGATTAAAGCTATTTCTCCAACATGCAATTCTAGGATCATCTCTCCATGCTCCTGCTCCTTTCTGTGCTCCTCCTAAATTAGACCAAGGAGCACATGGTGGATTGCAATAAACAAAATCAATCTTATTTTTAAATTTTTTTCGAGGCCATTCTTCTTCACCTTCATATACAGGAATATTTGGAAAATTAGCTTTAAAAGTTTTTTTATATAAACCTGGTTTCATTTCGAAATGAGCTTCAACATCAAAATGTTTACTTACTCCAAGAGTAAAACCGCCAGCAAATATATAAGTTCCTAATGCTTTCATCGTAATTCGTAACTATACTTCGTTTCTGGATGCAACAAGAACAAATTTTTTTTAGCTCGTGTTACAGCTACATAAAAAACTCTATGTTCATCATCTGGTTCAACATTAAATTTTCTCCAAGTTTTATAAGAAATATCGGAAATAACCACAACATTATCACTTTCTCCTCCTTTTATTCCATGAATAGTTGATAATCTTATCCTCGCTTTATTTTTAAAAATATCTCCTGATTTAATTAAAGATTCAAACATTAAAATATCTTCGGGATCTAGACCAAAAATAACTTCTTGCCATTCTCCTTTAGCAATTAATCCTACATTTTCTCTTAAATCTTGAAGAGAAAATTCTTTATTTTGATCAATACCTTCTAATTTTTTAAAACCTCTAGTGATTCCTGTTTTACTTTTAATACACTGATATAATTTTTTTAATTCATCAAAAGAAATAGTTTCACCTCTATTTAATTTAATCCATGATCTAATAGCAATAACAAATTTATTAGTTTTAAATTCGTGGTAACCTTTTTCATAAAACCAACCCATTCTTTTACAATAAGATTCAGCTTTAAATAATTGATAACCTGATCGAGCTAATATAAGCCATTCTCCTTCTGACATATCTACATCTTCAATGGAATAAATATCAGTTATTGATCCTTGATCCTTTCTTGAAGTCCAATTTTTTACTTGTCTTAAAGAAATTTTATGAGAAATATCACAAGCTAATTTATGAATAGTTTTTGGCAATCTATAACTTATAGGTAATACTTCAATATTACCTTTAATATTTAAAAATCTTTTAACATCAGCTCCTGCCCAACGATAGATAGCTTGATCATCATCACCTGCTATATATCTAAATTTACAATATTCATTTATTCTTTCTATTACTTTCCATTGTTTAGTTGTTAAATCTTGAGCTTCATCTACAAAAATAATATCTAATTGTGGAATAGTTTCTTCTTTTATAAAAATATCTAGCATATCAGTAAAATCTAAAAGATTTTTAGATTTCTTAAAATTAATTAATGCTTTAGAAAAGTATTCTTGTTCTTCCCAAGTATGTTCACATTCTAATTCTTTCCACACGTCTTTTAAATCTCTTTCACTTGATCTTGAAACTTCATCACAGAATAAAAGTAAATCACCTCTTTTATTTCCGACAGATAATCCAGATGTATCTTCTTCAGATACTCCTGACATTTCTACTCTAGCAATTTCACTAAATTCTTTTACACGTTCTCCTTTAAAAACTTGACCACTATTTATATTTAAAGTTCGATAACATAAACTATGGATAGTCCTAAAATATTCTAAATCATCTTCTGAAAGATTAAATTTTTTAATAACCCTACTTCTTGCTTCTCTAATTGCTCTACGAGTAAAAGAAAAAAATCCAATTTTTTCAGGTTTATATCCTTCTGCAATTTTTTCTTCTAAAAGTTTTAAAAGAGTTGTAGTTTTTCCTGTACCAGGACTACCAAAAATTTTAATTGTCTTACTTTCCATTATGTTTATTATATATTTTTCTTAAAGTAGCACGTTGTTTATCTGATAATAAAATATGTTTATCACCATTTTTATTTGTTTTTTCAATTACTGATTGACAAAAACTATTTTCCCAATCATTTAATTTATTTTTATTAATATTATTTAAAAAATTAATTAAGTTTTGATATTTATTTCCTTCTATTCTATTTAATAATTCTTTAGGAATAGCTTGATGAGTAACTTCTTCAATACCTATTCTTTTCATATGAAAATATAATTCTCTACATAATTGAACATCTAATAAAGCATCGTGATAATTATGAATTCCTCTATGAAAAAAATGTTTAAAACATTCTTCTAATTTAGGAAATTTATAATCATTATAATCAGCTTTTAATTTTAATTGATCTTTAGCCATCATCATAGTACAATGTAATTTTTGAGGCTGTTTATAAATAAAATTTAAAAGTGTTAATTCTCGTTCTAATATTTGTAAATCAAAAGCTAAATTATGAGCAACCATTGTATGACACTTACTTATAAAGTAAGTCATCATAGCTAAAGGATACTGTAAAGCTATTCCTGTATCTTGGGCTTCTTTAGTAGATATTCCATGAATATCTTCAACTTCTTTAGGAATAATAAAATCAGGTACATCTCTTGATTTTGGCTCTATTCGACTAGAATATTGAGCTATAATTTTTTCTTTATCATCGCATACTTGAAAAGCTATACTTACAAGTCTAGGTTGATCTTTATGATTAGAAGGTAAATCCCTTCTCCATAACCCATTAGTTTCAGTATCAAAAAATATATACATTATACTCCTTTTGTTAATTTAAATTCAAGACCTTTAATTTCTACTTTGCTATCTTTTTTATTTTCTTTAATATAAGTATCCATAAATAAAACTGCAGCAGTTAAACCTTGTATATCTGCTTTATAATGTGGATCATTATATTTTTTAGCATGTGTTAATAAAATATTAATAGCTCTATCTTTATTCATACGCCTCCTTATTTATATTTGGTTGTTTAAATTCTTCAGTTTGTACTTGAAAACTTGGAATAGACCAAGTATTCGTAAATTTTCCTTTTATCTTTTTTCCGCTATGAGTAGCACCTAAATTTTTCAAATAGGCAGTAATTTCATGTAATTTAAATTCTTTAAATCGATGTCTATCTAAAAATTCCATAAAATCATTTATTCTAAATTCTGTTATTTTATCTTGAATAATAGATTTTCCTCTTAATAAATCTTCTATTTCTGTAGAAGAAGTGGAACCAGTACAAAATCTTTCTAATAGATCAAATAATCTACCTTCATTACTACTATCTTTAGGTGCTTCAACAGCAATAACTCTAGACATTAAATCATTAACAGTTTCAGTCCATAATTTATCATTTATTTTAGGAAGAAGCATATCTAAATTCTCAAATACAACTTGTTTAAAATCTAAAAAATTATAAATTTGTTTACTAGATAATGGACCAATTTTTTTCTCACTTAAAGTTAAAAAATATTGTGGTGGATTAGTTAATATTTTAGTAATACTATTTAAAGTAGGCATTGTACCATCATCATTAATACCATATTCACATGTAATACATTTAGTTTTATTACAAACTGAATTAATTGGTGAATCTTTACATTTATAATTATAAGTTTTTTTATCTAAACTTTGTAATACTGTTGTAAATTCTCTAGGTTTAAGGGGAGGATCAATGTATTCATCATTATATTCTTCTAATTTATCTTGCCAATCTTCTGGAAATCTTTTCCTTAAATAAACTCCAATATTAAAAAGACCATTATTTCTACTACCTTCTCCTAATGCTCCTTTAGAAAGTAAATCTTGGAGGCAAGGTGGCCCGCCTGGTAAAATTTCGTTGGATTTATTAAGTTTTTTGATAAAAGTTAGATCCAGAGATTCAAGTGAATCTAATGAAAATTTTTCTACCCATTTAATAAAGTGTTCAGGTGTTAATACTTGGCCATCATAAAGAGCATATCTATCAGTGGATTCTCCACCAAAGTATGGCATATTTAACCAACTGCCACAATCATTATCATCAATTAATTTAGTTTGCTGTGGTCTTAAATCATATTTAACAAAACCAAATGCTTTTACAATTTCTTTTAATTTATTAATCATTGAAGAAGCAGATACAAAATTTTTAGTAAAAATAAAAATATGGGCTCCTCCTGATTTTGATCTACATACTATTAAATTCTTTTTTATAAACTGTTTACTAATTTTTTCTATATCAACAGAATAATCATCGACATCTAGACAACCCCATTTACATTTATTTTCTTTATTAATTGGAATAACACCTAGACCAGTTTTACCATCTAGGTGTTGTTTCCAAAGTTCAGCGACATAATTTTCCCTTATGGTCTTTCCATAGCCATCAAGTTTAGGACCTTTTCTTTCTGTTATAAAAAATTGGCCATAAGCTCTGGTTAGGCCTGGAAAGACCTTGAAAAAATCTTCATAAAGCATAACTAAAATGGTGTTTTAGTATCTTTTTCTTCTGAAGATGTATCAGTATCAACAGGGTCTGAAGCTTTTACTTTACCTTCAGATATTGAATCTGAAAGACTTTCTGCCTGTTTAAATATATCTTTACTTGATACTGTACCTATTTCTTCTATTTTATATTTATACCAACTACCTAAATCATTTTCAGCATTAATAGTTGATAAGTTAAACATAAAAAGAAAAGAAGGTGGTTCAACCATCTGTCCTTTTACATTCATCTTTTTCATTTTAAGAAGTGTATTCCACTTTCTTGAAACTGAAAGATTACTAGATGTCATCGTTAAAACCGCAGGTTCAAACGATTTATCTTTTTTAACTAAAACGAAATGTTCAGCTGTATCAACTATTTGATTTTCACCTAACATTGACTTTCTAGTTTTTGGATCAGTTTTAGTTCCATCAGGTTTCATATCATGTACTGCTACAAGACCTCCACCTTTTTCTCTAGGTACCCATTCTACATAGGACTTTCTGTATCCACAAGGTATAACTGTAATCGAATCACTATATAATTGATTAGTAACTGTATTAAAGATATTACCTTCTTCAGCACCCTCAATATATTTTTCATCTTTCTTTTTTCTTTGAGGTGAGCCGGCTTGTACTATCGCTAATCTAGGAATAGTAATATCATCATTAGTGACATTTTCTAAACCACGACCAGCTGATTTAATAATCAAATCAGGTGAAATATCGCCTGTTGCGAGTTCATTATTTGATTTGACTTCTACTTGTTTATTCGCCATATTATTTCTCCTTTCCGAGTTTAACTTTTGCTATACTGGCTTCGTATACAGAAAAATATTCTTCTGGTAATGTTTCACCAAGACTATATCTTTCTTTAGCAAAAGCTTTTAATGTGCCAGCATGAACTGAAGATTTTTCGTCATAAGGTATATTTTTAAAATTTTTATTTAATACCTTAATTAGTTTATCAGCTTCATCATACTCGCCTTTTGCGAAACTAACTTTAACATCATGTTTAATTAGTTCACTATGTCCATTTTCTTCTAACCATTTAAGAGCACCTGCTCTTTTATCTTCTGGTATAGAACAAAATAAATCATCTTTAACTGAAACTTGACTGCCATCGGCTAAATCAAATCTAGTCATATTATTACATGACGCCATAGCATCAGGTAATTCTTTTTCTTCAATCTCACGAATTTCAGCTTTTAACTCTTTAAGTTTTTCTTCTTCCTTCATAAGATTTTTCTTTTTCTTTATAAGTTTATTTCCAATAGCTGTAACTATTTCTAATCCACCTTTTGGTAAACTTTCTTTCTTCTTGTGTTTTTCGACTGAATCGAATATCCACTTTTCTTTACTCATTACTTTCTCCTTTCTGATAAAGATCAATATTCACATTATAATAACATTGATTTTCTCTATCCCATTTTAACATATTTACTTTTCCATTATTAATATCCGAAGCTACTATCGAAGCAATTCCAATAGCAACTGGATCACCCATTGCAAGTAAGTAATCATTATCACTAAAATCTTTTAATTTAGTTTTTAATAATTTTACAACTGGTGATGATGAAAGAGTAATTTGTCGACCTGGTGGTAGTAATGGAATTAAATCTCCAAAACGACCAGCCCCAATAACATTTACATTTGGATTTTCTTGTACTATGTAAACTTTAGCCATAAAGTTTCTCCTTTCTCATTTTTATTATTTACTTATATATTAAAAACTATATAAAGTAAAATTATAATTAGAAAACAGAAAGATTTATATGCAAGTAAAATTTATAAATGAAAAGAAATTTTTAAAATATAATTTTAAAACTAAACCTTATCAACATCAATATGATGCATTTGATAAAAGTAAAGAAAAAAAATATTATGCTTTATTTATGGAACAGGGTACAGGAAAATCTAAAGTTATTATTGATAACATTGCTTATCTTTATCGAAAAGGTAATATTGATACTGCTATTATTGCTGCCCCTAAAGGTGTATATCGTAATTGGTATGCTTCAGAATTTAAAGCTCATATGCCTGCAGATGTGGTTAGTTTTACAGATATATGTATTTGGAATCCAATAGAAACTAAAACTAATATTGAAAGATTAACTAAATTTTTAGAATTTTCTCATAAATTAAAATTTTTTATTATTAATATAGAAGCTCTATCTACAGAGAAAGGTAAAAACTATTTACAACGATTATTAAATATTTCTAAATCTTTTTTCTGTATAGATGAAAGCACTAATATAAAAAATAGAACTGCTAGAAGAACTAAAGCATGTATGAAGTTAGGTAAATTAGCAACTTATCGAAGAATATTAACAGGAACTCCAGTGACCCAAGGTCCATTAGACTTATGGTCTCAAATGCATTTTCTAGATGAGTTTATACTTCAATCGAGTTTCTATGCTTATCGAAATACATTTTGTGTTATTCAAAGAAGAAGAACATCTAGTCATAGTTTTGATGAAGTAGTAGGTTATCAAAGATTAGATGAACTTCAAAAAATATTAGATGAACATTCTTTTAGAGTAACTAAAGAAGAATGTTTAGATTTACCACCTAAACTACGTCAAATAAGACATATCGACATGACACCGGCTCAAAAGCGCATGTATGTCATACTTAAAAAACGTGCTATACTAGAACTAGAACGTGAGAAATTAGTGACGGCGCCTCTTATTATCACACGAATATTGAGATTACAGCAGATATTATGTGGATTTATTAAATATGATAATAAAACTGAAGAAAATATAGAAGGTGAGAATCCAAGGATTCAGGAACTATTAAGTGTAATAGAAGAAACTCAAGGCAACATAATTATATGGGCAACTTATAGAAATAGTATTAAATTAATTAGAGATACATTAGCTAAAAAATTTGGAGCAAGTAAAGTTGCAGCTTTCTTTGGTGATACTAAAGCAGAAGATAGACAAGGTATTGTTGAAAGATTTCAATCAGGAGAATTAAGATTTTTTGTAGGACAACCTAGAACTGGTGGATATGGACTTACATTAACTAATGCTAAAACTGTAATCTATTTTAATAATACTTATGATATGGAAGTTAGACTTCAATCTGAAGATAGAGCACATAGAATTGGACAAAAGGATAAAGTATTATATATAGATTTTATATGTCCTAATACTTTAGATGAAAAGATAATGAAAACTTTAAATACTAAAAAGAAACTCGCTGATCAAATAACTGGTGATAATTGGAAAGAATTATTTAAAGAACTTTAGTCTTATATCTTGCTATTCTTCTACCAAACCATAAAGTATTTTTAGCCCATTCATATAGATCATCATAAGTTTTACCAGTAAAAGTTTGTACATTTTTTTGCTCTTTAAAAGATTTATTATTTTCTATAACATCATGTATATTAAAATTAAAATATTGATAAATAGGATATTGTTTAAAAGGATGATGTAAACGAGCTTTTTGATAATTAATTATATCTCTTAAAATAAAGTCATCTACATCATATTTATCTCTTAAATATTTAGAAATTTGATTATAAAATATTTCTTTATTTTTAACTAATCGAATACATGTTGCTTCATCTACTTCCCAATTAATATTTCCTACTCCTGAAATAACATCTCCCCAATGTCTTTTATTCTTTAATATTTTATTTAAATTTTTTTTTATAGTTAAATATTCTTTTCCTATATAAGTGTTAGACTTTTTTTCACAAAAAGATAAGAGATCAGTATAAAAATCTTTATAATTAATATTATATATTTTTTTCATTGCTCTAGCTATAAATTGTAACGGACCTAAATAATGGCCAAAGATAACTAGCCATCTAAATTGATGACCCTTGATCCAATCTTTATGATTACATTTTCTTGTTGCTATAACAAAAGAAACTAAATCATCTACTAACTTTTCTGGATTGGATCTATGTGAAAATCTAGGTTGAGCATTTACTGATTTAATTCCAAATTGATCTTTATATCCTGGTTCATTAATAGGTGCGTTAGGTAATAACATCATTAAATGTACATCTAAATAAGTATGATAACCTTCTTCCATTATATAAGTTACACCATCTATAAAAGAATCAATAGTTTCTTCAGGTAATCCCCATATTAATTCTACATAACTTCCTATTCCTTCTTTCTCATACATATCTATAAATTCTTTTAATTTACCACTATGTACATTTTTTCTTTTTACAGCTTTTAAAACATCAGGATTAAAAGACTGTAAAGCAATAGTCATTCCTTTTTGAATATCATGCTTTTCAAATAATTTAGCTATTTGTAAAACTTTATCAGCTTGTCCTTTTGCCCAAGTAACTCTAAAAGCATGTGGATATCCTGTTTTCTCTTTTACTTTAACAACATATTCTGCTAAATTCATATCTTGATCAAATAAAATACCAAAATTAGAATTAGCATCAGTTACATATTCTATTTTATTTTTAGCAATCCAATCTATTTCTTTTTTAGTTTTTTCATAACTTGTTTTTAATTTTTGATAATATTTATCTCCAATTTCACAAAAAGCACAACTAAAAGGACAACCTCTTGCTGATTCTACTGTTGCGTGAAAATTATAATTTTTATCTTTTTTATTTTTTTCTACTACCCAATCAAAACTACCATCAAGAAAAGGACTAGGATTATCATGTATACCTTCTAATCTTACACGTGGAGGATTTCTTACTTCTTTATTATTTATATTATAAGTTATACCTTTTATTTCTTCATAAGGTTTTTCATATAATAATTCTTTTACTGTTTCTTCACCTTCACTATGTATTAAAACATCTACATAAGGATGTTCATTAAAAAAACCTTTGGCTCTATCAGCTAATGGTTGATGTTGTCCTCCAAACATTATTTTACAATTAGGATAATTTTGTTTTATAGTTTTAGCTATCTCACAATTTAAATTCCAATTCCACATGAAACAACTAAAAAGTAATATATCTGGATTTTCTATTTTATTAATAATATTTTTAGCTTCATCACGAGCATAAAACCAATCTTTTAATTTATAGTGATCTTTAATATAAGGATTATTTTTAACATAAGACCATACTACACCGCTACAATAAGGAAGATAAACTTGATTAGCAAATACATCGCTTAATTCGAATAAATATATATTTTTCATATTAAAATGTTTTAGTATATCCTATTGTAATTTGTCTATCTTTACCTGTAAAGCCATGTGGCATTTCGTAATTTTTATTTAATAAATTATTAATATTTAAAGTAAATCCATATTTTTCTATTCCTAGATTAAATAAATGAAGTTCTTTCATATCTATAATAGACCAATTAGAATTATGAATATCTTTACTTTCTCCTATATAATTATAACTGGTAATTAAATTAAAGTCATTTATATTATAAATATAATTAAATCCTCCTGAAAATTTAGGTCTCCTTAATTGTACTACTCCATTTTTTTTACTATTTAATTTAGAAGCAAATATTTCAAAATTATCAATTTTATAAGATAGCTCTATTCCATCTTGATTCTGTATTCCTGTTTCTGATTCAAATAAAGCAAGAGTAATATTATTATAATCAAAAATTAATTCATTAGTTTTACTATCTTCTTCTAATGTCCATATAGTTCTTTTTTTATATCCAGTAGAATGATTAGCTCTTATATTTAAATCATTAAACTTTTTAAATAATCCGATATTATAACTATTAAAATCTGAATCTTTTCTTGCTCCTAAAGATATAAGTCCGTTAGTATAATTTGTAAATAAACTTACATTATCATCATCTTGAGTATGAGATTGATCATACTTATAATCTAAACCTAACCCAAATGTATTATTTTGATGACCGAGTTTTATGAAATAATTTTCAGATTTATATTCATCACTTTCATATTTTCTATCATATTCGTGTGTATGTAAGTAAAGATAATTATTACCATTTTTTAATTGTTGTTCTAATCCTGTTTGTAAAGCGAAAAACGTATTATCACTAAATCCATTTTGAATATCTAAGGAATGACCATCAATATTTGTAAAAGTATTTCTTGAAAAAAAGGTTGTTTTAAAATTAATATTATCATACCATTTACTTAAATTAATTCCTATTGATTTATTATTAACACTATCTTTATCAGTTCCGTGTTTTAAGGCGGAGGATTCTTTTTCTTTAAATTGTCCTCCTTGAATACTTATATCCCAATCATTTATATTTGTATAGTAATTTCCATTAATACTTTTATTTGTAGTAGATATTTTAGTTTCATAATCAGTTATTGTAATTATATTAATAGCTCCGCCTATTGCATCCACTCCAAACTTACTAGCTGATGCTCCTTTATAAACTTGAATAAAAGATACATTATACATAAAGTCTTGACCAAAATCAAAAGCTCCTGTAGGTGTAGAAAAATCATTTATAGGAATACCATTAAGTAAAACTAAAGTATTATTACTATTTGTTCCTCTTAAAAATAATGATGAGTGTTGACCTATAGGTCCAGATTGTACTGCATTAGATCCATTTATAAAATTTAATACTTTAGTTAAAGTATTAAGACTAAAAGTTTGTATTTCTTTTTTAGAAATAATAGAAGTAGGTTTAATTTTATAATCTAAAGAATTAGCATTAATAGTAAGACAAGGAATATCATCTTTCCAATTACAAGCTTGAGCTGATGTTGTTATTAATAAAAATATTATAAACCACCTCATATGGTAGTTTATAATAACTAATTATTTACTAGAACAATTTTGTGATTTATTTCCACACTTACAACGTCTTCCAAAAATTTTATCTATAAGTTTTTCAAATAATTTTTTTATCATTTTGGTTTTTTCATTATATCAGCACCTTTTAATCCGTATATAGCTGATACTACACCAATAAATAAAGCTTGATACCAAAATGGCATATTATTAAATTGTTCAAAAAACTTTTCAACTTTCATCATAATGTCAGGATCATCTGAAAAGATAGACCAAATTAATAACATCACTGGGGCTGACACCAGGATCAACACGAACTCGTCTTTCCATCCCTGTTGATTATTAGTTATTACTGCTTTCTTATATTCTAATTCACCTGAAGCCATACGTTCAGCATGTTTCATTTCAGCCACTGATTCTAATTCTTTAGTTCTTCTTCTATTTGTTGCTATACTCATTCCAGTTTTAATGATTCCCGGTACAAGTTTTGATGCTATACTAAGCCACATTTATATCTTCCTTAATTAACCATTCTTTTAAATTAAATCCAGGACAATTTGGTTTATTATCTTGAACATCACAATGTCCTACTACTTCTACAATATTAGGATTAGTCATTTTAATTTTTTTAATTAAATCTTTTAATGATAAAAATTGTTCTAAAGTAAAATTATTTTCAGCACCACCATCTTCTGCCATACCACCTACTAGACAAATAGCTATACTTTTAGAATTAACAGCAGGAGCATGTGCTCCTTGAAAAGCTTCAGCTCTAGCTACTTCTACAGTACCATCACGTTTTATAATGTAATGATAGCCTACATCATCCCAACCATTATCTTCTACATGCCATTTACGAATTTCTTTATAACCAATATCCATAGATGGTTTAGTTGCAGCACAATGTACTACGATCATTTCTGTTTTTTTTCTTAACTCCATGTTGCTTTCCTTTTTGGGACTATTCTACATTTTTTATTAATTAAGTCTACCGATAAAATATGTATACGTTTGTCTTTAATTCTAGGTGAACGAGCTATAATACTCCCATCTTTTCTTTTACCTAACATTTTTACATCAAAAAATTTATGTTCTAATGTTTTAGGATCCACGGCAATTAAATCAATAGCACAATGTGTTTGACTTCCTTTAAACACATAATAACCTTGTTCTTGTAACCACACTGTTGCTAAATTTTCACAAAGACATCCTTTATTTTTAGCCAGCATTATTGAACAAATTCTTCTTTTAGTATTCTTTTCTTTTTCAAATCTTGTTGTAATTCTTCATCATCTTTTGTAAGCTTTCTCCATTGTGTTAGTAATTGATTTACAATTTTTTTAGAGTTATCAGCAATTGTAATTCCTAATTGATCAGCAATTTCTTCAATTATATCTGCGGGATCCACATCAAATTGTTCATCAGCTCGACTTTCTTCTAAAGATGTACCAAATGGAAGAAGTCCTGATGCTGCAACTTTTTCTTCAAGATCAGTAAAATCTTCAGAAAGTTCTAATCCAGCTGCAGTTTTCCATTTCATTGGATTATATAAAAGACCTTTAGGTTTTTCAAATTTTCCATATTTTCCTAAAGTGGATGTTTTAACTAAAGCATCCCATAAGGATCTCCATAATCCCCTAACTTTAGCACTTTTAGAATTTCCTAATTGATCTAAAATTTTAGGATAATTTCCTCCTAAAAATTTATTTCTAGCAGCTTCAATAAATTTTTTATAATCCATTAATAAAGCTAAACTATCTCCACCTAAATCAAAGCCATCATGTATTCTTGCTACTCTATTTAAAATTAATCTCTTATGATTTAAAGGACCTGCGAATATATCAATTAATAATCCTAATCTATTAGCTGATTGAGTAAGAGTAGGAGCTCCTGGACTTCCAACTATATTCATAGTAGCTTGTAATTCTTTTAGTGCTACAGCTATATCTCTATATGCCGCAGTAAATTCTTTACTATATAATTCATCTAATACTGGTTTATATTCAGTTAAAAAATCATCTAAAATTCTACCATCTAAAAATCCCTGTGGTTTAGTTTTAGTTATAAAATCATTTAAAAAAACTTTTCTAATATCTTTTAATAAAAGAGGATTAATTTTTTCTAAATTTTTTACCAGTGCTCCAACATCATTAGTTCTCATACGTGAAAATAAATGTGATACAATCGCTTGAGCATTATCTCTTGCTAATACTTCAGGAGCAAGACCAGGTAAAGTTCTAGTAATTGTTTCAATAGTATCAGTTTGAAATTTAACTGATTTTTCAAATGATTCCATTGCTGCTTTATTGGAAGTAGCAAATTTATTATATAAATTATCACCTAAAATTAATCTATAATTTTTTCCAAACTTTGCCATAAATTGACTATGTGACATTTCTGCTGGTTGTAATTTACCATTAACCATTTTAGGAATAACTTTATTATAATAATTTTCATATAAAGCATTAGTTATTTTATTAATATCTTGTTGTTTAAATAACATTCCTTTAAGATCACCTTTAGTAGTAAGTTTTTGTAACTGTAATAAGTTACCTAATTTTTCAGCATTAACTAATCCCTCATCAGTATTATTAATAAACCGTTTAAACATATTTTGAACATTTCCTTCTAACTTCATGTTAAATCCGCCATCACGTTTTAAAGCTATTTTAAATTCATCAGCAAATTGAGTGAGAGCTGATCCTTGATAATTATTTACTAAATCTCCCCATGTTTGATGAGCATTAATAAGTTTTTGATTTCCGGATGCTTCAATTGCATTATCCATTCCATCTTTTAAAACACCTTTCATATGAGTTAATACATTCATTTCTGAAGATGATATTTTTCCTGATAATTGAGTTTCAGCTTCTTTAATATAAGCATGCCAAGCTTTAGCTTGTGAATAATTTAATTTATCACCTTTTGACATTTGATTTATTGCCTTTTTAAAAATACTAAGTCCTTTTGTTTGATTTACAGGAACTACTCCACCATTAAGAAATTTAAGAAATGTATGATAATGTTCATATTCATTTAATTTTGCATTATAATTTTTAATTTCTTCAACTGATGCATTTTTTTTAGGTTTTTTAGGTTTTTTAGGTACTACTTTTACATCTAAAGTTTTTTTCAATTTATTAATTAATTTTACACTATCTTTTCCTGACATTACGACTGGAATATTTTTTGCTTGTGTAGTAAGTATAGCGTCCGCTGTACTCCACACTGCTTTTATTTCTTTTTGTAAATTATTAAATACTACACCTAATTCATCAATCTGTCTTATTTCTGGAGCTAGCCAATTTTCTTCCCAATTTTTAGCTAATGTTTGTTCAGCATTTTGTATTTCTAATCTTGCTTTTTCTATTTCAAGTTTTCTTATACTTTTAATTTCATCACCTATTTTTATAATTATATCATCTTTTACTTTAGGAGATAGATTTACATCATCTAGTCCAGATAATTTTTTAATTACTTTTTCTTCAACTTTATTTGCAGTTAATTTTTTTTCAAGAGCTTCTAATTTTTTTGCAAAAATTTTATCTTCTTTAGTTCCCTTTGAAATAATTCCTGATTCAGGTAAAGCTCTTGCTACACTTATAGCTGTATATTCATTAGCTAAATTTTCAGGAACTCCTAATTGAACAATTTTATTTCTAGCTACTTCTATTTTTTTAATTAAATCATCATCGAAAGTTATTTCTCCTTTTAATACTTTTTTAATAGAGTCATAAGAAAGTCTTTCTTTACCCATTGATAATATAGATTTTTTAATTGCTGAACCAGCCACTAACATTGCTGGAGTTAAAACTAAATCAACCCCTGTCATTACTAATGCACTATTTCTAGCATATTTTTCAAATTCTTCATCATTCATATATGATGAACTTTCTGGATCTGTATTTAACTTAAATACATGTCTTCCTATCAACAATCTTCCATACTCTCCTACATATGTTCCACCAGCTGAACCTGCAACTAATCCATAAGGTCCTCCAAAACTTCCTATAATAGCACCTGTAATTGCAGTTGCAACTGGAAGTAAATCTCCACTTATTGAACCTATATCTCCTAAATTAGGAATTAAACTAGGAGTATTAGCAGCGACCCATTTATTATCTCCTCCTAATTCTTCTGGTGTTCTATAAATTAAAGTATTAAATTCACGATATCCTAATGATTTATTTCCTACTGTTTGCCATTTAAATTGAATTTGATCATCTAAAGATTCAACTAATTCTTTACTATATCCTTTTTCATCTACTAGCCATTTTTTATATAAATTTTTAGATTCAGCTAAAGTTATATCATCATTTGGAACAGTAAAACTTAATTTAGTTCTAATAATAGAAGGAAGTTCTTTATTTTTATCAGTAGTAATTCCCCATACATTTAATGTCTCTGCTGAAGAAGGAGTATATTCATCCATATATAAACTTTCTCCACTCCAATCATCTGCCGCTGGACTATTTTCAACTTCAAATCTTTTTTCCGCTACTTTCTTTTTTGTCTCTTTTATTAAATTAACATCGTAACCTTCATTTTCTACAAATGACTCTGTATTTGTTACTTTACTTAATTTTTCATCTTTTAATTTTTCTCTATTTTCTAAATAAGTATCTAATTCAAGTTCACCTGTAACTAAACCTATTGCATCATTTTTATCAATTTCGTAAGTCGAAATAAGTTTATTAACTTTATCTTTTTGAATTTCATTAAGTTCTGCCATATCATTTCATTTTAATTAGAAGTTGAAGAAGTATTTCCAGTTATAATTTCTTGAATTCCTTTTTTAATATCTTCTTCTTTTCCTATTTCTTTTTCTAACCAAGCTTCATAAAAACCACCTTTAGCTTCCATGTCTGCATATTTAGGTTGTAATTTATTATAATAATAAGCATTAATAAGTTGAAAAGAAGTTTGAGCTTCTTCAACACCATATAATTCCATTAAAGCTTTTGATAATACCTCTGGTTTCATTTCTGATTTAAATTTTTCAGCTAATTCTAAAGCCGCTGCCTCTTGTGAATCTTGTCTAAAAGTAGTATTTAACTCTCCATCAGCAGGAAAAGCTATGTCAAAAGATTTACTATGAGCTAATTTTGCAATCTCTGATATTGCTTTATCAGCAGAAACCATTACTCTTAAAGCATCGGGATTTGTACTAATATCTCCTTTTGTTGCTTTTAAAATTTCCAAGTCTTTATTAGATACTGGATATAGTTTTTTAGCTTCTCCTACGACTTGTTCAAAAGTAGCTGCCTGAAATATTTCTTTAAATAGATTTTTTTCATCCAGAGTTAATTCATTATCTTTTCGATTTTCTTTTCCTAACATTGTTAATAAATCATTATATTTATCATCCATCTTTAATTCACTTATAATTTTCTCTAAAGGTTTTAAAGCTGATGCAATAATACCAGTAGGTGGATCTTTTCCTTGAAGTGCTAATTTATATATAGCATCAAAACGAGTGTCAATAGATATCTGTTTATCAAGATCAGACTCATAAGCTTTGCTATATGCATCATATTTACTAACATGAGATAGTTCTTTTCCACCCATAAATTTTTTCTCAGGATTTTTAGCTTTATACCAAGCTATATCTTCAGCAGTGAATTTTCCTTCAGCTTTAAGTAGTCCTTCAGAAATCATGCCTAAAGGTGATTTAGCTTGACCTAGTGGTTTAATACCAGATGAAGCAGTTATAATTTCTAAACCTCTTAATATATTTCTTCTTTTCTTTTTATCAGACCATACTTCGTCAATTTTATTAGGTAACTCTGTAGCAATATTTTCAAAAGCTGATCCGATAACTTCTGTAAACTTGGATAAACCAGTTTTCTCTATATCTGGTTTTGGCTTTGGTAAAATAATTTTATCATTTAAAGCAGCTCCGCCTTCAACTTCTATTTTATCATCTACTACTATTTCATTTTTATCATCTATTATTTCAGTTGTATCTTTTAATTTATTAACTCTATTTCCGTCTTTATCTAAAATACCAAGCTCTATTAATCTTTCTTTATTTTTTTCGTGATCTAATTCATCAAATTCATAAACTTCAGCCATTAAACCTCCTTAAAGTCTACATCAAGTTTATTATAATCTACCATTAAATATCCAAATTGATTAGGAGTAGCCGCTTGTGGTACTTGATGAGCCATTACACCTTGATATGTTTTATCATCACCTAGATATTTAAAGTTATAAATTTTAATGCCTTTAGGAGATTTTCCTACTAATTTAATATCTTTCTTTAATCTTATATCAGACATAAATTGTGCTCCAGCTAATGCTGCACCTGTTACTTGACCAAAGATACTTGGGCCAGCTACTGGTGTTCCTACTGATCCTGATCTTTCTTCTCCATAACTTCTTATAGGAGCACCTGATAAAGCTCCAACCATTTGTCTTATTTGTCCAGCAGGATATTCTCTTGCTTCTATAAAGTCACGATATCCTTCTGCTAATTTAGCTTGTTCTATTCCACGTGCTTGTGCACCAAAAGCTTGAAGACCTTGCGCACCTGATTGTAAAGCTCCTATCTGAGTAGTTGCAGCACCTAGTTGTTGACCTAGTCCTGCCATTTGTGCTTGTCTATCTTGAGCAAATCTACTTGCACCTGATTCAAAACCAGCTTGTCTTAATCTTGCTGTTGTATCAGCTACTGAATCTAAATATCTTTCTTGTCCTAATACATTTTCTATACCCTGTCTGGATCCACCAAAAGCACCTGCCCCTACAGCAGAAGCATCCATAGCTGTTCTACTTCTACCATAAGCATCACCTAAATCTCCTAAAGCTCCTGAAATAACTTGAGCTTCATAAGGATTAGCATAAGTTGCAGCTGTTGCTGTATCATAAGTTTGCGCACCAGCATTTGCTATTTGTTGACCTATACCAGCTAATTGTCCAGCTTGAGGAATTACTTGTTGAGAATATACATTTTCTGCTGCAATTTCTTGAGGATCAAGTGCAGCTATACGTTGACCTTGATACGCAGTATAAGGTTGAGCAAATACATTTTCTGCTGTTCTTAAAGTTCGTTCTTGAATTTCTTTAAAGTATTCAGGTATATCATAGCTAGTCGATGACTGCGATGGTGCCTGTACTACTGTTGTGCTTGGTTTGAATATACTACCCATTGACTATAAAAGTTCCTCCTATAACTTTAAAACCTAATTTAATAAAGGCATTGTTTTTTCTTTCAACATCTTTACCTTGGAATATTTCACATATAGCAGTAACTTTATGAGCTAATGCATATTCCTTAAATACTATCATTAAAGAACGAAAAATGCTAAATCTTCGATGTTGTGGACTTACATGTAACCATAAAGTTCTCATAAACTTTTTATCACTATACCACGTTTCATCTACTGTAGCAGCTAATGTTCCTACAATAATATTTTCATATTCTACTACTATAACAAAACTATTCTTAATGTAAAATACTATATTTTCTAATGCTTTCTTATTATTAGTATTTCCAAAGTTAAAAGGAGCCTCTATTAACCATGTTTTTAATAATTCTCTTATTCGAACAGCATCAGAAATCTGTGCTTTTCGTATTTTATATTTATCTTTTTCCATCAGCTCTTAAATTCACTCTTAAAGTTCCAAATCTCCAATTGTCTCCTATCGCTGTATTTTCAATTTTAATATTAGATTGTCTACCACGGATTCGAGTATTAATAAACCCTGTTGTGTTACTAACAGTTACAGTTTCACCAACAGTGGTATTACCATAAGGATAATCTCGTGTAGTTAAAGTAATTAAAGCATTTCCAGTCTGATTTTGAAAATCAGGTATTATTTTGTTTATAAACATAAATTGTTCACCATCTGCTAAATCCCCATCACCAGATTGAATATATGCTGTTAAAGCAGAGCCATCAGCATCTACACCATCTTCCATTCTATAAATTAAACTTCTTCCAGCTGTTAAACCATTTATTTGAGAAATCGTATTAGAAGTAGAATTAGCTGTATATGAAGTAGCTAAAGGATTTAATTCAACTCCGTTATCTTGATATGTACTTCTATTCATAGTTCCAAAACACCAGGAGTTTTCTAAATAATTATATATGACATATCTATCATTTTGATCAGAGGAACTAGAAGGGTAATACCATATTACTTCAGAAAAATTAGAGTTTTGTGCAGCATAAACCTGCGCATATTGAACTTTATTTATATCATCAAATATATGATTTAATACAGGACAAGGTATTTCTTGAACAGCACCAGCATATCTAAAGAATTGTCCATCGGACATCCAATAAGCTATATCATCTATTACTATTGCAGAATTAAGACCTACAGCTCCACAATCATTACCTAATTGTCTAAAACCAAATATAAAAGGAGGACCAATAAAAGACATTGATTGCATTGTAGTATCAGTCCATACTAGAATAGTTCCTTTAGCAGGACGTGCACATCTAATTTCACTTCCTCCTGCTATTCTTTGTGATCCAGCTGAATTAGTTACATTAGGAGTCCATTGATTATATTCTTCTTGATCAGACCAACGAATAAACATTTTATCTTGAGTTGAAGTATTACCAATAGAAGTTTCTGTACCCATACATACTACGTGTCTAGTTTCAGTAGATACCATTGATAAAGTTGATTTAGTTGGTGCATTAGCAATTATTGTAGCTCTATTACCTGTCATTCCACCTGATAAATCCCATTCATAAGTTCCACCTTCTTTTTGAGTAATAATTAAATCTTCTCCCCAATTATTTATAGACCATAATCTTGCATCAATAGTTACATTTGAAGTTGTTCGAGGAGTTCCCCATGTACTTGCACTCCAAGCACCTGAACCCCAACCATATCCGAAAGTTTGAAGACTAGGACCTACATTTAATTGATAAGTTGCTGTACAATTACCAGTAGGACCAACTGTTGAAGTAGCAGTAGCATTACTTTGAATTACATAAGCATCTACATTAGTAACTGATAAGATTTCATATTCAGCATCTAAAGTTGCAGCTGCAATTCCTCCAACTGAAGTGCTGGTACTACTTAAAGTTACAAAATCTCCAGTTGTAGCTCCATGATTTAAATCTGAAATAGTGACATTAGCACTCGTGTTAGTGGTTGTAAAAGCATTAACTAAATTAGCTGTTTCTCTTATAGGAGTAATATCTTGACTATCACCAGAAGCATAAGTATAGACTTTTCTATCTGTTCCTAAAGCTTCATATCTAGCTCCTGATAAAGAAAACCATTGTTCTAAAGCTCTTCCTACTCCTACATAATAAGCTTGACTAAATTTATTCCATCCTCCTAATTTTTGAGGAAGTCCTTTACGAAATCTGATTTTATCTCCGTCAATCCATCTACCTTCTGCTCCGGTTTCTGTATTTTCGGTGTCTAATCCAGGTTGAAAATTTAACTTTGTTAATGGCATAATAATAAGTATATAACAAAATTATTAAATTTATACTAAAAATTAAGGAGCATGAGGGGTGGTGTGGATATATATCTCATGCCCCAAGATTATGTTTTATATTACTTTTTAGGTAAAGTAAAGCCTTTATACCAGGCAGGAACGCCTAGAAATGGACGTTTATCAAACTCATTTTCTTTAGCTAATTTAGAACCTTTTTTATTATAATGTAAAAATACTTGTGCACAATCTTTACCAGTAAATTCTTCTCTCCAATGTTCAAGATCACATCCGGAATATATTAACATGTCACCTGGTTCTAGTTTTACTTTAATACCAGCTTGACCTTCTTTACTTGTTGGGTCTAAATATATAGGCCAATCATCACCACCTAGATTTAAAGTAGTAGATATTTCACAACTAAATCTATCTTTGTGTCTAGCTAAAACATCTCCTTTTTTATATATTCTTGCATAAGAATATGTTTCACTTAATTTTAATTTAGTATGTTTCTCCATTACAGGTTTAACTTTCTGTAGTAAAGTCTCCATAACTAAATCACTATAATGAGAATAAGTATTAGGAACTTGTTGATCATTCCATACTCCCCAATACTCTGTAAATGGTGATATATATTTTTGATTAAATAAAAATTGCGCAACCTTTCTTTTATTTAAGAAATAAGCAAAAGAAAAATCTGCTAATTCTCTACTAATAGCGCCTTTTAATACTGTATATTTATTTTTTTTGAATGACATTTAAATCTCCTTTTGTTGGTTGTCCATTTTGAATATTTAATACTCCTTTGGGTATGGCTTGACAGTTCCAGTGTATAAATCTAAAAGGTTCATATCCCATATCTACTATATATTGATGAGGCATATAAGATGGAAAAAAAATCATTTTTCCAGGTTTTACTTCATAATTAATTTGTGTAGTTGCATATGTAACTTTTGTTTTATCTTTTTCTGGTAAAAGATTCATTATATTACCAGGTCTTGGATCTTCAAAGAAAGGTCGTGATGTTTTTTCACTAGCTTTTAAAAAATAAAAACCAGAGATATGACCATTCCAATGAGTGTGTAAGGTATGATGTCCACCACCTTTTTTAGCAAACTCTTGTACCCATAATTCTGTAGTAAATAACTGATGACCAGACATCTCAAAACCCATTTCTTCTAATAGATTATATGCCGTAGCACCTATATAATTTTGTAGTTCTAAAAAATTAGGATCTCCAATTAAAGAAGTCGAATGAAAAACATGTCCCATATCTCCTTTATCTCCAAACTTTTTATTTCTTTTATCTATATCTTTTTTTAAATTTTTCTTGGCAGTTTCAATATATTTATCAGAAGCTTTATTCAATTCATCTACAAATGCCGGTTCATCTACATACCATACAGGACATTTAAATAAATCTTCTCTGGCTAATTCTCGAGGAAAAGACTTAGCACTGCCACAGGATATTTTATCGAATTGTTTTTTACTTCTTTTTTTCATATAATTAATCTGTTGCGATATTAAGTACTATCCTTCTTTTTGTATCTGTTTGAACATAACCGTTGTGTTTTGAACTATTTTTAAAAATCAAAGCTTGATTTTTAATAGACTTATAATCTTTTTTATTAATAGTCGTACCACCATTACATGTACTAAAATTTAAAATAGTTGTATCAACATCATTCATAACTTTTCCTTTCGCATCCCTTATATCATAATGCTCAGCATGGTCAATTCTTTTCCCTTGGTTAGTATATAAGTTTAATTTCATTCTTCTCAATTGAGTTACTTTTACATGGGCGTCTATAAAATATAAAATAGGTTCAAAGGTTTCAAAATAAGGAGAACTTCTACCTTTTTCAAAATCCCATAGTATATGTGTAAACATAAAATTATCATCTAAGGGTTTGTCATTCTTTTTCGCTGAATTTTCAATCCAGAACCAGTTAAAATTATTATTAAAAATATTATTTAATTTATTAAAAAATAAAGCTGGTAGAAAATTATCTTTTATTTGAATGGCCACCCTAAATTCCATATTACTAAACTATGTCTAGATCCTTTTTTAACTGGACATACTCTATGCCAAACAAATCCAGGAAATACAACCAAGGATCCTTTAGGAAGTATTTCTGTACATTTTATAATATTACGTTTTTTATCAGGGTCTAAATTTCTAAAATCAAATTCGAGTTCCCCACCTTTATATTCTTTAGGATCTGATAATGTCACAGTTACTGATAGTTTTCTAATTTTACCATTTGAAGGATCACCTTGTTGTCTTTGATAAGGTTTATCCCAACCATCACAATGCCAATCATAGTATTGACCTTTATTATATTTTGTAAATTGACAAGACTCAGAAAAATCCCATTGAAAATTCCAACCTGCACTTTGATTTGCTTGGTGAACATAAGGTTGTATTTCTTTATATATCCAACGATCATTCATCCATACAATATCTGAATTTCTTTTCTTTTTTAAATCTTTAAATTGTTGTTGATTTAATGGTTTATCTCCATATCCACCAGTAACGGCCATTTGATCTTGTAAAGATTTTCCATAACGAACAATATCATCACAAATCCTTTCAGGAATTACTGATTTAAAGTACCAATAATAATTAGTTAGGTTCATAATTTTAAATATACCTGGTTAAAATATATTTAAACAAAAATAAAAAGAATTGATCTAGATCAATTATGTAATAGTGATTGTCCCACTAACTGTAAAGGTAGCTACTTTATAACTTCCTGCAGGCGCAGGTAAAGTTGTTACTGAATTACATCCTGGAGCAACAGCTACACCAGCATCAGCCGGTGTTCTTATAATTACAACTCCATCACCCCCTTTACCTCCATTATCACTACTACTTGTGCCAGCTCCACCACCGCCACCACCTTTACCATCAGTTCCAGCTCCACCAGTACCACTACCAGAATAACCTCCAGTTCCGCCAGGATTACCAGTACCACCTGTTGTTTGAGTAGGGCCTTCATTTCCACCACCGCCACCACCAGCATAAGCAACAGGAGAATTTGTTATTGAAGTCGTTGCACCTGCTCCACCAGGAGTGGCAATACTATCAGCTGCATTAGCTCCTGCAACAGTGGCTCCTCCACCTCCACCACCTGCATCTATACCTGATGGACTTGAACCGGGTGCTGCATTACCACCATCTGTTCCTTGAGCTGGACTTGTAGGAGGTGTATTACCACTTCCTCCAGCTGTATTAAATCTTGATCCACCTCCTCCTCCAGAACCTCCATCTTGGCCTGGATTAGGACTATCATGGCCACCACCGCCACCACCACCTGTGGATGTTATACCTTCAAATATTGAATCAGTTCCATTTTGTCCTCTTTTTGTAGTAGGAGGTTGAGGTCCTATTCCACCAGCACCACCTGCTCCAACTGTGACTGTAAGTGCTCCACCATATGTGGGAATTGCTACTACACACGCCCCTAAAGGAGACGCTGTATAACTACCTGTGCTCGTTCCACTTGATTCTCTAAAACCACCGGCTCCGCCTCCGCCGCCACCTTCGTGTCCCGCACCGCCGCCACCACCAGCGACTACCATATAATCTATAAGGTAAGCAGGTAAAACCCATGTACCGCTTTTTCTTGCTTGAAATTGACTTTGCATTGACCACACACCACTTGCTTTGTTTAATTCTTTTACTATAACTCGTCCTGATCCGCCTGTTCCTGCTGCAGCATTAGCTGGACCACCGCCTGATCCTCCGCCTCCACCACCAGTATTTACAGTTCCATTCGTTCCTGCAGTTCCAGTTGCTCCACCACCAGGTCTATCACCACCAGCACCTCCACCACCAGGTCCACCAGTTCCTCCTGTTGTAGGTCCATTATCTTCGGCGCCACCGCCGCCTCCACCAGCAAATGTACAAGATGATAAAGATGATGCAGAACTTCCTATTCCACCTGGGCCAGCTGCACCGGGAGTTCCAGGTGTTCCAGCTCCTGCAGTACCAACACCACCAGCACCTCCACCACCGCTTTTAGGACCACAACCACCAGGGTTTCCTTGACAAGCTGTTCCAGAACCTCTACCCCAAGGGTAACATCCTGGATAACTACCAGGGTCTCCTCCGCCACCACCAGATCCTCCATCTTTTACACAAGTGGGAGTAGCACAAAATACGCCACCTCCACCACCTATTGCAGTATAACCTCCAAAAGTAGTATCGTCTCCTTTAGCTCCATAACTTTGAGGACTTCCAGGATTAGCATTACCAGCACCAATTACTGCTGCATAAGCTGTTGAACCACAAACTGGAATAGATGCAACGCATAAATAACCACCAGCTCCTCCACCACCTCCTCTATCATTAGCGCCAGAGCCACCAGCACCTATAAGTAAAGCTTGAACAACTCTTGTTCCTGCTTGTGTAGTGATATCTCCTGAAGCTGTTTTAGTTGTAACTGTGCACTTCCCGAAAGAAGTTTTATTACTTTTACCGATTATACCGCCGTTATTATTAGGCATGCTTTAAGTCTCCTTATGCGGATACCCAAGCTAATGTTGAAGCATCCCAATTAAAATTATTTGGTGGATCTGCTTTATCAATAGCAGTCCATTGTTGACCTGCTTCATCCCAACTTATAAACTTATCTGTAGTATCAGATGGATATGTAACTGGTGCTTGCCAATCATCATTTTCATCTAATGCCCAAGATGCATAAGGTTGAGGTGAAATAAATTTATTTTTTGCAGCATCAAAAGTATAACCTTTTCCTGCATATTGTTTTCTAAAATTTGAATTATAAGAAGTTTGTTTCCAGCTTCCACCTTTAAAGAAATTTACACACCATGTTTCTCCATCTACATGCATGTCATTTTCACCTAAAGGACCTGCTGCTGTTGTAATATCATTACCAATAACAACTACTCTTTTTACTATATTATTATCATCTAATTCTGCAAAATGTGCCATATTTTTACTCCTTAAAAGTTATAATTTATATTTTTTTTTACTTTTGTACATATTTAATTTATTTAAATCTATATCTAATTATTACTACTCCTGAACCTCCACTAGCACTACCAATAGGATAATCACCATTAGCTGGACCACCTCCTCCACCGCCAGTATTAGTTGTTCCATCTTGTCCTTTTGTAGCTGAACAAGATCCTGGAGAATAAGTTGCAGAAGTTCCACCTCCACCTCCTAAACCACCATTATTAGGATCTGGTGTAGTAACTTGACTTGAAGCTCCACCTCCACCAGCAAAATAATAATAACCACCTGAAGATTGACCTGATGTACCAAAAGCACTAGGAAATCCACCACCAGCACCTCCTGGTGCACCTGTTGCACTGCCAGGTGTTGCATTTGTACCAGCAGCCATCATACCACCACCTCCAGCACCAGAACTATCCGGTCCACTTCCTGGTCTATCACCACCAGCACTACCTTGAGCTGGACTAACTGGCGGAGTATTTCCTGCTCCACCTGGTTTACCTAATCCACCTCCAGATCCTCCACCACCAGATCCTCCAGAGTTTCCTGGATTACCACCACCAGTGTGATAACCTCCTGCTCCACCACCAGTTGCTGTTAATCCTAAAGCTGATGAATCGGTACCTCTTCTTGTTCCTGGATTTGGTTGCGGACCTGTTTGTCCAGCATCTCCACCACCAACTACAATTGAATAATCTTGAACAGTAACTGTTATTGCAGAAACACCAGCTGTTCTTGGAGCACTTGGTCCTCCATTTGAATAAGTTGTTGCAGAAGCTCTAACACCTCCACCTCCACCACCTCCGGGTGAGTTTCCATTTCCATTTCCACTTGATCCACCACCTGCTACAATTAAATAATCAACAGCTAAATCTGCTGCTGGTATTGCTGATCCTACTTGAGTAACATTAAATGGACCTGAAGCATTAAATGTATGAATTTTATAATCTCCATCTTCTGTTTCTGTACCGCCAGATGCGATAGTATATTTTGCATTTGTCCAATTATCACTTTTTACAAAATCATATACTGTATTTAATTTCCACATACCTGGTGCTTTATTACCACCTGCTTCTTGACATTTTTCTACAACTAAAACTACTCCGGAACCACCAGTTCCACCATTAGCATTTCCTTGTCCAGCTCCAGCTCCACCACCAGTATTTGTATCACCATCATTACTTTCAGGCGCTGGTCTGCCATCAGGAGAATACCAACATGATCCACCACCACCAGCATTAGCATCGCCACCTGGTCTACCCGCACCACCACCTGCATAAATTCCACAGTTAGGGACAGTATAAGGAGTAGCTGCACATGCAAAATAAGGTGTAATATCTGAACCAGCTCCACCTTGAATACCACAAGTTGGTGCAGATGGAACTACTGCTGTTTGTCCTACGGCACATTTTCCACCGCCTCCTCCAGCACCTCCAATACCTGGTAATCCTGCAGGTCCACCATTATTTCCTTGTCCCGGTGTTCCTGAACCACCACATCCTCCGGTTGGTGTAGCTGGATTCCATTCCATTCCTCCACCACCAGATCCTCCTGGTCCACCTACTCTATTATTTGCATAACCTCCACGTCCACCACCTGTTGTAGATAAAGGAGTTGCAGAACCAAAAGTTGAAGCTCCACCTTGACCAGATGCTCCACCTGGCCATGCTCCAGGACTTCCACCTGCACCTATTGTAACTGGAACTGTGCTTGCAGGTAAAGGATGACAAGTAGTAATAGTCATACCTCCCGCACCACCTGCTCCACCAGCATCAGCACCTGATCCTCCACCACCGGAAACAACTACTACAGTTGCTAAACCTGGCGATGCAGGATTAGTTGTAGCTTTGTTAAAACATCCTGAGGCTGTGATAGCTGTAACTTTATCTTTATTGTAATCTACTGAAACAGTATTCGTTGGTCCAATTATTCCGCCATTGCCAGCCATAATTTAAACCTCCTAATCTGCTATTACTTCATACGAAATCAAACATTCAAGATCACTATTTGCAGAAGCTAGTCCTGAAATTTTTTCATTTTCTTCTAAATAAAATCCGTTATTTTTATCTATTAAAGAAAGAGAAGCATCTGCAGGTACAGAAATTGTACTTGCTATTGATCTTGTAGCTGATCCATCAAAATATTTTATTGTAACATCTGCAGCATTAGTACCATCTATATTTGATATTAAAATTGAATTAATTTTAAAAACAGTATTTGCTGTTGCAGTAACTAAATTAGCACTTGAAGTAGTCAATGCAAAAGTATCTGTTTTTCCATTAATAGTTGCTACATTAACTATATTAGGGTTTGCCATATTTTTTTTCTCCTATTATCCAAATACTATCGCCATTGCAATAGCTTTTCCTGTTGTTATTCCAGCTGTAGAAAAAGATAGATTTTTACTTCCATCAGTTACTAAAGCTTGTCCACTACTACCATCAGAAGCTGGTAAAGTAAAGTAATTTGATGATCCTGCGTTACCTATTCCAGTAACATTAATATCACCTAAATCTGCCATTACATCATTTACTGTAGACCCTGTGGTATATACTAAAGTTTTTGCTCCTTGTTTAAGAGCAACTCCATTCGCAGCATGTCCTGTATTTGCAAAAGTTAAAGTATATGAACCTGATGTATTATTAAATAAAGTATATTTAGATTCAACAGCATCTGTAAAAACATGAATATTAGCTGTTAAAGCACCTGTAAATTCTAATATAGCATTATGGACTTGATCATCTGTAGAAGAATCATCTGTGTTGGTTGTTGAATTAGCTGAAGTTAAAGTAACATTTGCATTTCCTGCAACATTGGCTGCTTGATAACCTTTTACTGAACAGTCAACTCTATTGAAAACATAGTTAACAAGGTTACCCCAATTTCCTGAATTTTCACCTGAGGCTTGACGTTCTAATTTTAAACGAGCTGTATAAGTTGAAGACATAGTTATTTATACCTTATTAATTTATTTTTGTAAATAATATATATTTGTAGTCATTTGTACACTAAATAGTAGTCCAAGTATAAGTATTTCCATCAGAAATATCATCCCAAAATCTTAAATCTACAGGAGTAACATTAGCTTGTATTCCAGTCATTTGTAAGAAATTATTAGAATCAGGAATTATAGTAGCTAAAGAAATAGTCATACTTTGACCAGTTATACTTAAAATTTGTTCTCCTTTAAATATAAAAGATCCAGCATTAGCATTAGCATGAATTCCAGTAATAGGAATATAATTTTCAGTATCAGTAGTAATACTACTTACATAAGAAGTTATTTCTTCACCTGTTATATCAATAATATTAGCTGATCCTGTAGTAATATTACCTAAATCTACTTCTAAATCAAAACCAGGTGTTACAATAGTAATAGCTCCACCTGCTGCAATTGAATAAGTTCCTATAAAAGTATTTGCTAATAAACCAGTAATAGAATTAATAGTTGCTCCGGTAGTTACTACACTTCCTAAATTTGCATTAGCATTAATTCCAGTTATAGAAGTTTGTGCTGAAGCTTGAGCAATTGAAAAATTTAAAGCTGTATTGGCTTGTTGACCAGTTGTAGAAAAAATAACACCATTACCAGTAAATACTAATCCTATATTAGTATTCCACGCACCTTCGCTCCATGATTCTCTACCCCAACCAAATCCAAAATTAACTGATGGTAAAATTTGTTGACCAGTTATTGCAGCTGCAACATCGGGTGATGTATTCCATGCACCTACATTCCAACCAAGTCTACCATATCCAACAACTGCACTCATAAGGAGTTTCTCCTTATGCTATTCTAATTAAGCCAGCAGTCGAGTTAGCAGTAGGAAACTGTAATTCAAAAGTTCCGTTTGTAGAAGTTTTAACTCCTCCAAAATCTAAAACTGCAATTGCAGAGTTACTGTTATTTGCATTGTATAAAAGTGCAGCTTGAGCAGAAATAGTTGCGTTAGCGAATGTAACATTATCAGCATCAAAAATTGCAGTTGTTCCATCTACAGAAATTGCAACATTAGTTAAAGCATTTCCACCTGTAGTATAATTAGTACCAGATGAAGATACTTCGTTTGCAGTATCGTATACAGTTGTGTTAGCTGCTAAAGAAGCTGTGTTATCATACAAAGCACACTTTAAAGTTTGTGCTGCAAGGTTTCCACCAGGCGACATTAAGTCTTGTTTGAATACAGTGCAAATTGCTTGTGTTATTGCCATATTTATTGTCCTCCAGTTAATGTATTTGTACCTAGTGGGCTACCAGGAAACTTATAGTCTGTTCTTCTTCTTCTACGAGCTTCATTATTTATAGTAGCTACTTGTTCTTTATACAAATTTTTGTATATAGTATAGTCTTCCATGTTCTTTGTAAAGAGATTTGCTTCAGCTAAACAAGCATAAGTTAATGTACTTGGAATATTTTCTGTATACCAATTTGTAGTATTAGTATTAGATAAAGGATTAATTTTACCTTGATATCCTAATTTCATTGTATATGCTTGATCTGGAGTAGGAGCTAAATAAACTCTATTATCATCAAAATTAGCAAAATATTTAGGTTGACCTTGAATTGATATATCTGGCCAATATTCTTGACAAAAAGCTAATGTTTTCATTTCTAAATAACTTACATTAGAACCTACTGTAATAGTTAAATAATTAAATAACATTGGTTCAATAGCAGTAGGAAGATTTACAAATCTATCTCCAGCAATTGAAGTAGTAGTTACATTTTCATTAAATCCAATAGGATCTATATCCCTAGATAAACTTTCAAAAGCATTTTGAATAAAATTTTCTATTTGTGCAGTAAAATCAGTTCCTGTATTTTCAGCCCAAACTTTAATATCATTTTGGAGACTGCTGTATGTCATTGCCATCTTTAATTACCTCATTAACTTTAAATTTAGTCCATACATGTCCAGCAAATGGATAAGTTCCATAATGCGTTAAAGGACTTTGAAGATCAGCATATATCTTACCGCCTATTTTTTGCCATAATCTACAAAAAGCATAATCTTCACTTAAATATCTATTACTTTTTTCATCAATAATACAGTCAAAAAATGCAAAGCAATTTTTACTTGAATATCTATCATTATTTATAATTTGATCACTCGTATATTTAAGATTAGGATAAGCTTCTTTCATTTTATCAAAAACCTCTTTTTTTATACACATAAATCCGGTTGCTGCATCTAAAACTTGAGTAAATCCTTTTTCTACTTTAATATTGTTAGGATCAGCAAAATTTAAATTATAACCTAATGCTTTTTGTTCTAAATTTTTTGGATCTTCTTTTACAAAATCAGGAATTCCTTTCCAATCAATTGATTTTCTAGGATATATACCACAAGCAATATCATAATCTGATTGTAGTAATCTAGTTACAGCTTCTCCAGTAAATCCTATATCTGCATCAATAAACATTAAATGAGTAAAAGATTTTTCGTCTTTTTCACAATAATCTAAAAATTGACTTACTAATGTATTTCTAGCTCTTGTAACTAAACTTTCATTTCCCATTGTATTTAAATGAACTTTAAATTTATTTTTAGCTGCAAATTGAGTTAGACTTAAAATACCGTGTAAATATCCTTCAGATAAAAGACCACCATAACAAGGTGTTGCGACCATAACACCTAATTTTTTATCACTCATAATATTACAACTGTAACATTTCCGAGCGCAGTTTGTAACAAATTTGTGTCAGTAGTATACCAAGTTTCTGGTAAAGTAGCAACTCCTACATATAAAGGTTGACCTGATGTATTTTCAAAACCAGGTAAAGCTGTTACTTGATTAGGAACTCCACCAGTAGATGATCCAGCAATTCCTCCACCAGTTCTTGCTGCTTTAGTAGCAGAAACATTAGCTTGAAGTCTTGCATTTTCTAAACTTTGAGCATCAGTAAAATAAGTTAAATCTAATTGAGGCTGTTTAGGTTCCCATTCTGAAGTATGAACTAACATACCTGTCCATTCAAATACCATTTCTTGATAAGGAAATCTTAATCCTGATCTATCCGAAATAGCATAAGCATATTTTCCACCTGCAAATTTATTTGAAGGGGCTCTATGTGGTCTTGTAGTAGCTGGTATTTTTGGCATTAATTATAAAACCTATTAGCTGTAGCTGGTAAAATTCTAGTAGAAGGAGTATCATCTCCTGCTATTAATCTTTCAAAAGCTTGTTCATAATCTATTCTTAATGTTTCTTGAGTTGCAGCAGGTATACCAGGTCTTTTTTTAGAAAGATAATAAGCTAGTCCTGCGCACATACATTCAAAAGCTCTAAAAGGTACATCAATATTTTGTTCTACTCCACTTACTGTTGAAGCAGTTATATCTTCAATTCTTCTCATTCGATAATATGTAATAGTATAAGATTGATCAGGTGCTGGATAAATTTTAAGAATAGGAGAAATTAATCTTTGTAAATAATATTGTGTAGGTCTAGATTGAGTGGTTTTATTTGAAATAACAGCATAATCATTAAGACCTAAACGTGTCATTGCATATTCAGATCCATCTGCTATTTTAATATTAGCATTTATAATATCTACAGTATCACTATCTAATGTATAGTCTGTAGTACCTTGAGTTACAGCTTGAGTTTTATATTCAACAGTCCATTGATTATAACCTCGATTAGCCCAATCACTAAACATAATATTTAAACTACGTCTAGCTGATCGTACATCATAACCTAAAATAGGATCTCCTCCTAATCTATCATAGGCTTCTTGTATTACATCATTTACTGTTAAAGTAAAAGTTGAACTTCCTGATAATGCCATATTCCTCCATTATGCATAAAATACTGTTACTGATATAGCACCATTAACTGAAGCTTTAGCTTGTAAACTTGTTCCAAATTTTATACCTTCTGCTGGAAGATTTAATTGAACAGTTGAAGCACCCGCACTTACATTTCCTGTAGTTACTTCAAATACATCAGTTCCACCATCTATAAAAGTAAGAGTTCCAGTAGTAACATTAGGTTCAATTATAAAACCTTTAAGTCTAATGGGACCAGCAAATAAAGTTGCTGTAGCATTATTAATAGTAGCTCCACTTGCTGAATTTGCAAATATATCTGATCCTGCCATTTTTTCTCCTATATTAAATTATATTTTTTTAAGTTATCATATAATAGAGCAATTCTGTCATCATGAACAGTACTTGGTTTTAAGTATTCTGCTTGATAAGCTTTAGCTTGAACATTTCCTAAATCTAATGGTATTTGATTTAAATTTACACTTGGAGCTTGTCCAATACCTTCACTATCTATTACTGTTGATCCTCCACTAAATGTGTCTATTACTTTTTCTATATTTTCTAATTTTTCTTCTAATGATTCTTCGGTATCTTTTTCTTTTTCTTTATCTTTGGTAGTAATAATTCCTTCATCTTTTTGATAAATTTCTTCAGCTTTTTTAGCATCACCGCCTTCTAATACTGTTGTAGATATATCAGTTTCTTCATCATCATCTTTTAATTCAGTTACTTTTTTATCTTTAACTTTAATTAATTGATCATCTTCTTTACCAATATTTTTAAAAGCATTTCCAGTTTTATATAAAAAATCTAAATTTAATTCCATAATTCTCCAATAAAAGGAGGCCCGAAGGCCCCCTAAATTATTATTAAGCTATCGTAAATGTTCTTTGCAGATGATTATCTTGAACGTAAGTAACAGAAGTTGTTATAGCTCCTGTATTACCATCGCCATCTGTACCAGTAAATACACCTACTACTTTAATATCAGAAGCTCCAACATTTGCCATTAAACCTAAAGCTGCAGAAGATTGTGATGTTCTTCCTAAAGCTTTACAGTTTGCAGCAGCAGTGAATGCTGTAGCATTCGAAGTTGTTCCTACTGAAAAAGTTGCAGCATTTGTATCATTTGATACTTCAGTAACATCTACATGCACAAATAAAATTTGTGAATTAGCAGGAATTACAGCAACATTTGTATTTGCTGTTGCTCCAGTAATTGTAACATCTTTACCTTGTGCCATTGTTACATAGCCAGTGTTTTTTACATTCGAGCCTAAAGTGCTACCAGTAGTTTCATTAATACTACCAGCTAATACCGGACCCGAAAATGTTGTTTTTCCCATAAGTCTATCCTCCTTTAAAAAATAGTCTGCTTGCGCAGTCGTTTGGGTTACTAGGCGCCGAAGCGCCTAGTAGTGATTAGTGATTACGCAGCTCCTTCGGAACCGTATACACCTCTCCAGTCAGTGAAACCGAAAGAATATCTTTCTCTAACTTTGTATCTCAAGTTACCAGTTTCAAAATCGCCTTCTACAGCTTTTTTGATTGGTGCTCTAACAAAGTGTTTCATTCCATCTGGGCAATCAGTTAATATAAAATATGCATCAGGGTCAGTAAATCTTTGATTTACTACAACACCTTCAGGGATCATACCCATATTTCTCATTGCGTTGATGTCATTGTCAGCAGTTCCCGGTCTTAAATTAGACTTAAGGATTCTTTCTGCAATAAACACCAATTGAGGTGGAACCGCAAGTTTTCTTCCAGATAAAGCAACAGGTATACTTCTGTCATCAACAGCTGTTGAGATTTGAACTAAAATTGTCTCTAAAGACGTTTCAGATAAATCTGCAGCAGTAGCTAATGTATTAGAAGCAGTACCGCCACCACCTAGTGGATGAGAACCATTTAATAATGATACTCCGTCTCCACCAACTGATGTGCCAGTTGCGTTATTGAAAACATTTGCGCCTTTTACTTCTTTAGTTTGTTGCATTGATCTTGCTAGTGCTCTTGCGTATTTAGCGCCTAGAGAACCGTACAAGCCATCTTCTTCAGCTTCCTCAGTTATTGCGAATGCTAAAGCGACAGTTTCATGCACATACCTAGAAACAAAGCCTTCTCTGCCAGAATCATAATTGATCATGGCACCTTCAGCTTTGGTTGGTGCAGCACCGAATCCGATCATTTGTACATCTTCTTCGAATGCTTTCATTGATTGCTCAGTAGAATATAAAGCTCTCCATTGTTCAGGATATCTATCATATTCCATACCAAACACGGTATTTAAACCTAGATTGAGCTGTTTGGTAAATAGTGCTCTATTTAAAGCCATTGTATTATACTCCTATAGGTTAAATACCAGCCGTACGAGTACCGTATAGAGATAGGTTAATTACCACTTCTACATCAGCATCTGCGCCAACTGCGTTGTTAGGATAATCAATTAACCGTAGAACTCTCAATGATTTTGCAGTTGCTGCAAGAGTTGAGATATCCAATTCGTCAGTTGAATGTCCGTATGTTGAGTTATAAGTTCCAATAGTAATATTCGCTAATTCGCCAACATTTGCGTTTGCGAAAGTTCCATTACATTGAATCTTGTATGTTATGTTTGGATCATCATAAACATATGCTTTAATCGAATCACTCGATTTAGCAGTTGTTGCATTGTTCCAAACTTTCTTAAATTTAACATCGCCTGTGTCATTATCGATGTACTCAACACCATGAAAAACTCCGAGCACTACTCCGCCCGCTGTTCCTCTGATGATTGTACCATCGGTATGAAGTGCAACAATATCACCACTTGCAAGATTAGCTGCATAGCCGTTTGCAATTAGATATTCATTACTTCTTATAACACCGCCTGTTAAATGTCTTAACGGTGTGAAACCGTTAGGTGCATCTACGTTTGCCATAGTTATTTGTCTCCATAGTTAGTTTGTTACTCTTTCATGCCGCCTCTAGTAACAGAACTTTTATAAGACCTTTGTATGGGTTGTCCCGGTGATTCTACTCTATTCATATCTTGTTGAACTGAACTCATTAAATTTTCAGTCATTTTTGCGTAATATTCATTACGTTGATTTACCATTGCTTCTGGCATTTCACAGAGTACCATTCCTTCTATACCTATACATCCCACAAATTTACCATGTTCTATCGTTGGAAAGTGTTGAGCATTCTTGACAGTTTTAATGTCTCGTGGTTGCCAACCTTCTCTCAATCGTTTAGCTACATTTGTCGGCGTTTCCTGTCCCAAAACCATAGTGGCAATCCATCTTTGTTTCATGCCAGGTCGTGGATCAGGCGCTTCTAATAAGTTACTAGGTCGCCATTTTGAAACTGTTGCAGATTTTTCTACTCTAGTTTCGTTGTTTATTTTATTTGTTTTATTCATGTCAGGCTCCTTTACGTTCCTGTATTTTGATCGCTAAAATCTTTTACTTCTTTAGCAAATCGTTTTAGTGCTGCTTCATCATTAATGTTAATACCAAAGTTTTTAGCAGTGGTAAGATCATCACTTGTGAGCTTAACTCTATTACTACTTGTTCCTTTTTTACGAGAAACTCCAGCAACCGGAGATTGCACTCTGTTAGTTTTTTGTACTACATTTTGATTACTTTTGGAAGTGTTTTCTTCTGATTTAGTAAAATAACCAAGACCACTTGCTTTTAGTCTTTTATTCATTTCATCATAATAACCAGGATCATGCACATCCCAACCTTCTTCAGTTAATTCAGCATCAATTCCATAAGCCATTGCAGTTTCTTTTCTAAAACCAGGCTTATTAAACCATTGTGAATTTTCTTTTACCCATTCAGAAGCTAAAGGTGGAGCTTTATCTTTTTTCTCCTTAACTTTAGGTACTCTAGCAGCATAATCTTCAGTTTTTGTCATTTGACTTCTAATTTCAGCAAGATTTTCATACAATTTAACTTGTTTTTCTGTATTTCCTTCTTCAATTGCTGATTTTAATTCATTTGACACTGCAGTAGCTTGATTAGAAAGTGATTTATTAGCCATATCATAAGTTCTTTTTTCCATAGAATTTATTTTTTGTTCTAAATCAACTATTCTTTGTTCAGCTTCTGCTCTTTTTGCTACTTCTTTCTGAATTCTTTTACGAACTTTAACAGAATAAGGCATTTCTTCTGAATATGAAGGTATTTTTTCAGTAGGTTTAGTTTCTACATCATATTTTACTTCATTCTCATAAGATATATCTGTCCCATGATCTTTTTCTTTTTTATAAGTTCGTTTATGTTCTTCTTTTTCACTTTCATCAGAAGATTTTTCTTGTTCTTGTTGTAATTTCTCTAATGGATTTAAAGGTACCTCTACCTCTTGTCCTTCTACAACTTCATCAAGTTTAACTTCTAAATCTTTCTTTTCTTTTTCATTCTCGGGCATAGTATCTCCTATGTTGTCATTAACTTATGTTAATGTTTGTTATAATTGTTGAGTTATTATATCTGGACTTTCCAGAGTTGCAATAATCTCATCATCATTTAATAACAGCATTTTAACCTTTTGTACAGAAATTCTTGCACCTGCATATCTACCAAAAATAACCCAATCACCTACTTTACACCACGGTTTTTTTCTATCACTATAACATTCTTCACCCATTGCTATTATTTGACCTACACTATTTAAATAAGCTTGACTATCTTTGCTTGAATCAGTCAATATAATACCACCTTTTGTTTTTTCTATAATTCCTCTAGGTCTTATTAATATTCTATAACCTACTGGTTGAGGTACTTTATCAGGTGTAGGTATACTATTATCAGTTGCCCATGTATCATTATTAATCATCTTCTATTTCTCCTGTTTTATATTTTTCAATTAATTCATTAATTATTTCAAGTGATTTATCTAAACCTTGTCCATATCCGTAGACACGTTTAAATTCAGAAAAATTATCTACACCTTTAGATAATAAATTATTACTTAATTCTTCTTTATGAGTTTTTATTTTTTGTTTGATCGCTTGTAGTAGGCGTTCCATTACTTCCTTTCATAAAATAATCTAATGTTGCTGCAAAATTTTTTTTTAATCCATTTGAAGCAATAGCAAACAAATGTGGTTTAACTTTTTTAATAGAAATTTTTTTATTTTCTAAAAATTTTTTAGCTTGTCTTATTGAATCTGCTTTGGCTCCCATTACCTTCTTTTATCTTTTCTAGCCACTTTAGAAGCTGTCTCTACTATTTTAGCTTTAGTCTCCGCATCTTTTCTAGCATCTTGTTTTTCACTTTGTTTTACACCTTGCATAAATCTTGCTTTTCTAATTTGAAGTTCTTCAGCTTTTAATTGAATATCAGCTTGATCTTTTTGAGCTTCCCTTTGTTGT
>Ga0208013_1000141_pt1 | contig 51904 bp, 71 predicted proteins | sample 16_taG_FD_184091 | JGI IMG/M metagenome (GOLD analysis project Ga0208013, IMG submission 184091) | Marine viral communities from the Subarctic Pacific Ocean - 16_ETSP_OMZ_AT15313 metaG (SPAdes) (version 2) | ecosystem: Environmental > Aquatic > Marine > Oceanic | place: Pacific Ocean | collected...
TAAATTTATTTGTTGCAATTGTAGCCATAGTTTCTCCGGTTCCTAATATTTATAATAAATTTTCTTCTTTCAAGTAAATCTCTGAGTTCACATCTTCACATAAAGAAGTGGTCATCTCCATAGTATCATCATCCACTACAGATTCTATGATCATCTTTTTCCCGTCAAATATGATATAATCCCCATCCTGGAAGTCCGTTGTGAATGTAGTACCAGATCCAATTACGAATATATCACCCTGAGAACCGGAAATATCACCGCTTAATACAGTTTGTTTTATGTGTTCTTCTGTTGCATCAACAACCAGAGAAATATCACCGCTTAATACAGTTCGGTGTTTTTGATAGAAGATGTGTTCTTCTGTTGCATCAACAACCAGATTCCTATATTTTATTTTATATGTTTCGTAATCCAACCAAGGCCAGTCTTCTATCGCTATATCTCCAAAATTTGAAATAGCATTTACCAATACAAATACTAAATTATCTTGTGATGTCACGTTTTGTAGTTTTGCGTCAACTATCCTCAATGATTTTTCAACGCTGGTTGGGAATACTAATTTTGGTAGAAATCCCCCATGAATGGAGTCTGGTTTCATTTTTACAATCACATTAGATATAATTTTTAACCATCGCTCATAACTATTTTTCGTCTTTAAATTGAGATTTGTTATTATCTTTAGTATGCTTGTTCTGATATTTCTTCTTTGCTTTAGATCCAAATTAGTCTGAGTTGAAATCTCTCCAAACATTTGAAAACCAGCGGGGTGAACTAATCTTTTTACAATATTTTTATAACTGTTCGTCGCTAATCCTATTTTAAGAACATATGAATACTCTTGATAATATAGGGAGTCTATCAAGTATTTTTTATCAGAAAGGAATCCAGAATTGTTGGTAAATGATCCACCATCATCGTAAATTGTCCCAAATTTTGCGGTAACATTGTATGTTCCAGAATCATTAAGATCTAATAATGTATCACCGAGAGTAAAATTTATTCCGGGATCTTTGATGTTTATATTTTTTATGCTTCCGACATTTTGACCAATCGGAGTTAAAACTGCTCCAGTACCACTGACAGTTGACACTGTTAATGTTGGTAATTTTATATAACCGACTCCTGGGTATAGTATTCTTATCTTCGTAATAGCGCCACCCCCATCAATTTCTAAAACTTGCGCTTTAGCGGAACTGAATTGGATCAGCGCAGTATTCGAATTTGTGTTGTCAAATACTATTTCATCATATACAGCATAATCAGCGCCACCATCATCAATTGTTATATCGGTGATTTCTCCTGTGTTCAAGTCTCCTGTGCATATGTGCAATCTAGATAAAAATGGTTGTTCAGCAGCTGGTTCGTCACCTTTTTCGACAACTTCACCAGATTTGTTGACATAGAAACTGGTTTCCTCTGAAAATCCTTGCTCAGATGAAATAATATCAAGACTTTTCATCAATCCATAAGCATTTCCGATGGGTATTTTGGTTGTTCCATCAAGATAGTATAATTCCTCGTTTATATTGAACTCCCCAAGAATACTATCATTATTTAAAATCGTTTCATAAATGTCAAGATCGCCAATTCTAACCTGAGTTATTTTTTCCACTGCAGCAGTTGCACCCGTGATAGAACCGAGTATAAACCTTGAATCTACGTCTGTTATTCCCCCAATTAGAGGTTTTATGTACATTTTCTTTACTTTCGACCATCGACCATCAGATGTCCTTAAAATGTCATCTTTTGGATAATAGAACTCTAACTCTTCATTACTAAACACTGTTCGGAACAAATAACGAAATGAATCTTCTGTTCCCTTTGTTTGATAGAATTCCTTTGACTTCTTAACCATTATTCGTTTAACATCCGGTGCTATATCTCTTGGGAATGCTTCTAATAATTCGATCATAAAATAGTCTACAAAATCATCAAGTGTCCTATCAATATCGTTTAATGTCAGTATATTTTCAATTGAACTGATTAATTGTGGAGTATATTTTGTAATTTTGGGTGAATATCCTGTATAAGGTTCTTCCAAAAATTGAACTGTTTCGCCGACTTTAAATCCTCTTGCTGATTCTTTTGTTGGATCAGTTGTTGTTTCATCAACGAAAAATGAACGAAAACCATCTAAATTTGTGTAATCTGATAGTATTTTCCCGGTTGTGGTTGTCGTCAATCCTTTTATATTTGTAGCGTACGTTATAACGTCTGTTATAACTCCAGTATGACCCGACGTTGATCCCGTTACAGTCTCAGTATTTTGGAATGTTCCTAAGACATCGACGAAATAATACACTCCGCTGATTTTCTTTACGACAACACCTGTAGCATTTGAAGTTGATCCCGTCACAATCTCAGCATCAAGGAAAGAACCGAATGTTCCACCTTGAAATGGTTTTTCTGCGTCAGTGAGTGTCATAGTAACGCTCGTGACATTTTTACTGAAATATGGTATCACTGTGTCCAGTTCTACCTTGGAAGATTCCAACCATTCATAATATTTTTGTATAAATTCTTTTAATTTTGGCGCTTCATCTAGTACAAAACCGGGTAATTGGTCCTCAATAAAGTTCGTTATTTTATTTTTGTTTGTAGTCATTATAGATTAACTTGGTTTAGAAATTGTTCTGAAATGTTTGTCATAGTTATTGTTATATCATCTTTATCTATAGTTAGTATCTGATTTCTAACAGGAGTTACGTCTAAAACTGATGGAGTGGTTGATAGTTTTATCGTAGTTGTTCCATCCGTTATGAGACTGGGTGTCAATTCTGATAGATTAACGAATCCAGTTAAATAATCAACGGTTCCCATATTTTTCTTGATCGTCATTTCCGCTCCATTAATCATACTGACAACGCTTACATTCCCAACTGAATCATCTTTTAAATAACAGTTTGTTGTCCCATTTTGGGAAAATTTTGTTGATGTAACCGATCCAGTTTTAATGGAATTATGAAATCTTATCTCAAATGCTGAAGTTGCAGCGAGAACTGGAGTTATAGTTTTCTTTATCGTCAATACCAATAAACTTGATTTTATAGCATTTTCCAATCCGTCTATACTTGTTAATAAGTTTGAATGACGAAAATATGCGTCAAAAACATCTAAATTTGTAGTTCCGAACAACGTAACCGCATCAGAAACCTTGGATTTGAGACTATTTTCTCCAGCTGGAACCTCTTGTAAATTATATTTTACCGTTAGATTTGGTACTAACCATGTTATTTCAGGATCGACGAATTTTGGAACGATAGAACCGACATTATAGGGTTTTATGATGTTCTTCTCAATGTCCAATTTTGCCGCTTCTGTTAGAGTGAATCCCGTCTTTGGTTTGATTGACGCAAATACTACTCCAAATTGTTTTGGATCGTTATCTTCCCCACCCCAAGTCGCTATACTTGCAATATTTGGGTATAAATCTGATATATGAGTTTTATAATCGGGTGCTGTCACCGCTCGTCTTTGTGTTTCAAATGTTTTCGGCGCCTGGAATTGAATGGTGTTTGTATCCTCTTCATCAGCACCACCGAAAGAATTTGCAATTGTAGTGAGTTTGAATAGAGCATAATTATCAACTTCATCAGACCATGAAAATGTTGCTATGTTGTTTGCCACGGAACCCGGTGAAACCAAGTATTCAACGTCGATTAAATTAAGGTCTGACAGTTTCTGTCCCAAAACATCGTTTCCAAATTCTATTTCTCGCTTTCCAGTTTCGGATTCTTGTATCCAATATATTTTTGAATCGGACTTGACAGTAACAACATTCCCCGCTGGTTGGTATAATACACCATTGGATTTTAAAGCAAATTGTGTGGCATCAGGATAAACTCTAATAACCATTGTCTCAGTATCAGCGTTTTTGTTTGAGACTATGAATCTTTGAACTGGATCTTGAGCATTGAATGTATGTTGTTCATTCACATAGATACCACTTTTAACATCAAATTGTCCGGTATATACTCTTTTCCCGTTTGAATCCTTTTCATAATCTAAAATACCTTCAGCGATGTTTGTGAATATGTAATTTTTCCCATCAAGTGTTGCTGAAAATTTTGAATATTGTGGTAATTTTATAAATGCTGGCGGACTAACCGGAGCATAATCGGGATTTTGTATCAAGGATAGTTTCAATGTCGCTGTTGACGCTTTTACAGAATTTGGTGTATATGACATCTTTTTAGCGCTCGAAACTATATTGTGTCTCAATACTGCACTGTCAAGGAACATTTCATTTCCTGCCATGTTCACATAGATTGATTGAAGATGAGTATTTGCAGCGAGTAGACTCAATAGAACTTGTAGCGATGATCCATCAAAATCATAATCCTGGAATTCTGCTTGATCTCGTAAAAAGTTCTTTAAACTCGATTTTAATTCGGTATAATCTAAATCCGTTACTCTAATATTACCCATTATCTTATCCTCTCCACAAAAAGGTTACTAATAGTTATGGGTTCCACAGTATTTTTGATAGCAAAAATTATGTCAACTGCCCATCTATTATTTTGTGGTTCTGGAGTTATAATAACACTTCCAAGCGTTACACGTGGTTCATGATCCCGAATTAACCTTTCTATTTCCCGTTGTAATTGTTCTGCTGTTATGGAATTGGGTGATTTGAATAGTATCTGTTGTTTTATGCCAACTCCCGCTTCAAACATCCTATCGTAATATGTCGATTGAACAAGATTCCTGAGTGCTCGTTTTATAGCGATATCATCACGAACCACTGTGAGGTCGTTTGTTATTGGATTTCTAGTGAACTCAATAGGAAAATCGGAATATTTTTTTGATTTGTCGGTTATTTTTGCCATATCGGGTTATTTATCATCCGCCAGCGAGGACAGTTGAAATTCCTTGTACCGCAACGGAACCACACGCTACAGGGTCACCAATCCTTGCGCAACCTTTCCCATTTACTTTGACCGTCTTCGAACCCTGTGCTAAAGTGCTTACGTGGCATGGTGGAGGATCTTGACACAAATCACAATGAGAAGTCCAACTATCACCTTCCCGATGCACTCCTATACCTCCAGCAATAACATTACTGGAACCTCCATCATTCGCTCTAGGATACCAACCACAACCGTGGCCTGAACCCATTTCACCTTTTCTATGAACCGGCATCGCCATTATGTAAATCTCCTGACAAATCCATTATCCAAAAGATACTGTAAGTATTCCGATCCTGTTTTTCTAACACCATCCACAATAAAATATTTGCTGACTTCTTTCCCGTTCACTATTTGGGTATCATATTCCTCTATTTTTGATATTCCAAACGCTAATTCAACTTCTCGGCGCTCTTCTGGGTACGTTTGTAAGAAAAAATCTCGAAAAGTATTCGGTGATTTTATGATGTATAAAGATTGTTGATTTTCCGATTCTTCATACTCTAAAACGTCCAATTCATCTATCGGGTTTTCGCTCTTATAATCAGAGTATAACTGCCGAGATGTAAACACCTTTGCATCTATAAAATCGTCTAAATCACCCTCCAAAATCCCCGGTGTTGCGGTTAAAAAGTCCTCTTCTGTCTTGTAGATGTCAACTACTAATTTCCATGTAAACAGGTATACATTATGTCCAGCATTGAAATATGTAAAATAGTTCCCACCCGCCTGCGTAGCGCTATCAAATTTTGCTCCAACTGGTAATTTTAACTCTGGTACCCAATTAAATAGATTTGAAATGAGACCAGAATATTTCCACGTTCCATCTGTTTTGAATTGTAATTTCATACCTTCGGGGAATAGAAATTGATCGAATGACGATTGTGGTTTTGGATCGTCAATGTCTGTAGCAGTTTCCTCTAAAATTATACTGAATCTGTAAAATAAATTATCTGAGATGGGATTATATACTCTGGGTGGATCAGTTGGTGGATTGGGTTCATCATAACAATTTAATCCATCTAATGAAAATACATCAGATGAAAAGTTCATATCACTTGCAGTCGTTATAAGATAATCCGCTGGAAATGCGTCGGTGTGTTTATTATCTAGAGCGCTACCTTCATCCGTTGAAAATGGGTTTATTCCCCATCTCAACTCTTTTCCATCTCCTGTAGTGTCACAACCGATAAGTGTTATCAACTTTTCTTGTCCTCGTCATTTAATCGGATACAATATGGTTGCTGGGTTAGAGGGTTTGTTTTTCTCCATCCCGAATCAATCCACATTTCTTGAGTGCTAGATAATTTGCCCTCACCTTTTATGAGGACTTCAATATCACCCGAAACTTCTAGCGTTCTTGTATCAGGATCGTACTTTAAATGGTTGGACAATGCCAACAATGATTCAAGATCTTCTTTGGGTGTACAGAATAGTTGTACCATGAGTTCTAGATTTTCTTCTGGTATTTGTTCCAAAATTTGCACAACTCGACCAAGTTTGTGTGCTCTTGCGTTCCATCTTACACTTGATTTCAACGGAAATTCCATAATATACTCCTTAATTTAGTCTAATTACTTTTCCTGTAAATGCCGAGTTTCCTTTTACATTTTCTGTTTTATCCAGTTCAATCGCTCGTGTTTCAGACTTCTTTATATTTATGGTGCTATTTCCATTAACATTTGTAGTATCGTCAATTTCTATAGAAGTTGTTCTGTTTTTTTGGATCTTTAAATCATCATTTTCAGTTATTTCAACGTCCCTATTCTTTTTTATGAGAACATTTTTATTTTTGTCCACAGTTAAATTTGAATTTCCATGAATTATAATATTATCATCCACAGCTACTATAGTATACCGATTATTGAGGAATTTTAATACAGCATCCCCGTTTGGATGAATTTCAACAAAAGAACCGGATCGATGCTGGATTGCTAGACGTTCTGCTCCAGGAGTATCGTCAATTTCTATGGAATGACCACTTTCTGTCTGCAAAACCCTGTTATATGGATAAACTGCATTATACTGACTTTTTGGTTCGTTCCATTCCACACCGTTAGATGTTATCACGCCGGTTTCGACGAAAGAATCCCGTTTTTCAACTGCAGTATTCTCATTTTCAAATTCATCAGATCTCGCTAATCTCGGCGTATCGGGTTCTTCGATTGATTGTTTCAAATATGCTTCGGTTTTTGCAGGATATAAGTCTGCTTCACCTTCCGTTATTGTTACAGCGTTCCCATCAGCGGAGTATTCCAATTCTTTTGGTGGGAATGGTCTGGTTGTTTTGTCCACACCTCTATCATGAAAACCGTGATCGATTGACTCATCTTCCGCCGCTATTATTGGAATACCTGTAAATTTTAACATGACTAGAGGACTTTGTGCTAATTCTCCATCCAGAAATGTACCGAAAACCCAGTCACCTTCCTTCAATTTAATTCCATCACCCACAAGAGCCCAGGGTAATTCCTCAGTCGTTAATACTTTTACATTTCTAGAGTGATAACCGAAACATCTCACTTTACATCGTCCACATTGGAGAGGATCTACTCGACTTTCAACAACACCGGTAAACCATACCATATTTTTTGGCGCATTATTCATTACTTTTTCCCCATAATCCATCTTTTACCGCTGTTATATTCATATTATATTCACCTGGTATCAGTACATGTTCTATTTTTGTTATTAAATATCGACCACTATAGAATTTATCGAATTTTGCACGGTCTGGTTCTCCTATTTTCATGATTGACGGCAACCACAAATTTATTACTTCCGCTAATTTCCTTTTTGGATTCCCAGCAACAGTAAAAGAAACGGATTGTGAACCCAAAAGTTGTTTGAATCTAGAATTTCTTATTTGGGGTATTTCTTCCTCTTTCATGTAGAAAACATCATCTTTTCCGTCAATATAACTCGATTTTGAAGCGCCGAAATTGGTTGTTCCTGTTGTCACTAAACTCATTTCAGATCCACTTGTAAAGAAATCATTTTCAATAGTTCTATAGTTGTCAACATGTGTTAAATCGTCAAACTTATCATCATAAGAAAATTCACTTTGGTAATGACGCTTTGTTAATGGGTCGAATGTTACATGAGTTGATCCAAAATGACCACGCAAAGCAGAGTTTAATATATCAAATGTGTTTTCTATGTTGAAATTCCGCATGGTTCGGACTGAATTGTATGTAATGTCTTCTCCAATATCCGCTTGTCTAAAAAAGAATTCTTCAAGTTCGTTATTTCGTTGATCGTCTAACATTTTTTCCAAACTCACAAATTTATACGATTCCCTATCCTCAAAAAATAAAAATGTTGTATTAAATGACCCCCTCTTCGATTCCGAATACGCTTCATCAGCGAGATAGTTCATAGTTTTAATGGGTGAAAGTGTTGGAAATGTTATATTTGAATTGTCCAGGGTTGATTCAACTTCCAGAGTTTTTTGTGTTGTTCTAGATAGATTTGTTAGAGGTAATATGTCTAATCGCCCATCTTCAAACTCATTTTTGAATACTTTTTGCGCTATTTTTGAAATTTTACCTGAGAAATTTTGAACAACTTTGTTTTTTCTGGAAATCATCTGTTCAACTGAAGCGAAATACAGAATGAAGGATTGCATGGATTGCTTACCTTCGGGGTGTCCTCTATCAGATATTTTGTAAATAAATCCCGTATAATCTATTTTATCATCATCAGACCGCATATCACGCTCTTTTGAAAATTCAATATGAATATATTCGTCACCATGAATAGGAAATGCTTCTAAAATACCCGATGAATCCGTTATTCTGACACTACCCCGCATGGTGTTTTCTAATACATTTTCGACAAGAGTGAGCTCACTGAATACATGGTCAAGTCTAATACTTTTTTGACCATCTCTTGATATTATAGATAAGTCTATAATTGAATAATAACTTGCTTCTTTTATATTAGTCATTTCTAAAAATGTTATTAACTAAATCCAGGACGGAGTTAATATAAGTCCTGTCTATTAGTTGTATATGTCGTTTCTTTTCATTTTCTTCTAGTTCATAATCATACGCCGAGACTGTTGATATTATAGATTCCCCAGCATCCGATTTTGTCACACCTTCGCTAATGAGGTCGTAGACCGCTTTTTGTATTATAATCGGTTCGGGATATTTTATTAAGACACCCGCTTTCAAAATTCCAATTTGTTCGTAGTGATGAATTGTACTTATAGCGGTTGCAATCGATCCATATTTTGATTGTATATACGCAGTGAATACTGCATAAATCATGGGCCAGTCGTAATACGGGTTTATAATATCATTAGTTAGCATTATTATCCAAGCATATTTTGAGTTACCATAATACTTATCAGCAAGAATATCAACCCTTTCTCCATCCTTTATAGTGTAGGAATAGTAATTATACTTGTTTTGCGCCAACGCTTGTTTAAATTTGAAACGTAGGGTTGTATCGGTTACCTGGATTGGATTGCCGTCATTGTTTATGTCATAATCTATCTTTGGAAAAACTTCAAAATAATTACTCATTTAATATCCCGTTTCAATATCTTTTCTGGTTAGTGAGACAATTTCTTTAAATCTCAAGTTCAAATTTGTTTGTACAGCGAAACCATCGTTGAATTGTGAGAGTCCATCGGATGATTCATATACAACTTCAACGCTTTCTAGAACGCATTTTTTAGTTTTAAATGGTATTTTCTTCCCTTCCTCGTCCATTGGATTATTAAGTCTGATAATAAAGACATCGGGAAATTTCCAAAATGCGTTAGTTGTATCCTGTGTCAAGGGTTCTGGGTGTGAATATTTTTTAAACATCAATACCATTCTTTGTATTGTCTCACTCTCTTTTTCGTTTCGTGGTAAAAATGAGAAAGAGAAATCAAATGTTCTGAATTCAGGTCTCGAAAATAGTATTTCCAAATTCGGATTTCTGGCGAGACCAAATTGTCCAAAAATCTTCGAACTTGTTTGATTGTCAATAACTTTTTTCGCTAATCCTTGTCCCGCTGCAGTTGCGAACGCATCAGCAGCGGAAGCATTATTACCCTTCATTTCTGATATTATTTTAGATACAATACCATGCTCTGTCTCATTATAACTCATATTGTACGACGTTTTTAATGATCCCTGCGGTACGTAAACTTGAATAGTTTTATTATAATCGATACCTTCAGTTGTCTCATCTTTCGACGCTTCTATAATATCGCTAAATGATGCTTGTTGTCCTTTTGGTTTTGACGCTATCGCTTTCCTGATATTATCACCCACAGCAGCACGTTCAAGTATTTTAAATTCTAATGTTGAGGATTGGGTTGGCATTACATGTGGATATATCAATGTTTCTGGTGTAGTATCCGCTTCATATTTTTTAAATGCTATTCCCGGATTATTGAAAGATAGACCGAGTATATTGTTAAATGCTTTGTTCAAAAGTTGATCCTTTTTACTGGCTATTAATGATCTTGGATCTTTGAACGCATCTAGTTTGTCTTCTAATTTATCAAACTTCCCCTTGACTGCATTGAATTTGGAGTCGACTTTTCCTTGTATTTTGTTGATCTTCCCGATCATCTTTCCAATATTGATTTTTCCCATAGTATAACTATTTATATGTCTTACAAAGGAAAATACACTCCTAAAAACCCTCAAAAATACAAGGGTTCGGTGTCAAAAATAGTTTACCGTTCATTATGGGAACGAAAGTTTATGCGTTATTGTGATGCTCACCCTGGAATCATAGAATGGTCGTCGGAGGAAATAGCGATACCGTACTACTCTCCTGTTGATAGAAAAATGCACAGGTACTTTCCAGACTTTTTAATAACAATGAAAAGTAATGGTGGTAATTTTAAAACATTGATGATAGAAGTAAAACCTGCTGCTCAAACGAAAGTCCTGGGTGCTAATCATTATTTGCAAGAAACACACTGGAAAAAGAAACGAAGAAAATTAAAAGAGTTCTTGACATTTAAGACAAACCATGCTAAATGGGAAGCGGCGAAGGTATTTTGTGAACGATACGGGTGGGAATTTAAGATACTGACTGAGAAGGAGTTGAAAATAAAATGAGTTCATTCAAACAAATATTGAAACTAGCCCGATTGAATGAATCCTTTGAAAAATTAAAAGAGGATAGCGCTAAATGGGCAGAAAGTCGTATGCGTCACGCATCACAAAAAGTCGTTAGAACCGGCAAAATTAGTATTTTTAAAGAGAGAGCTTTACCTGGTCGGATATACCAATTTGCATATGACGCAAAACATAAAAAAACATTACCATATTTTGACTCTTTTCCGTATGTACTAGTATTAGAAAGTAAAGGTGATAGTTTTTTGGGTTTGAATCTTCATTATCTCCCAATATGGTATCGAGCAATATTATTCGATAGATTGAAGGTTCTAGCGCGCCACCCGGATGGACAACCGAGTGAAACATCAAAATTTTTAATTCGATATGATCTAATAAAAAGTGTCAGAAAATACCGATACCACAAACCAGCGCTCAAAAAATATTTGTATACTCAACTTCGCAGTCCTTTATTTCATATCCCAGGTAATTATTGGAATATAGCATTATTCCTTCCAACATACGATTTTATGGCAAATGGGTCGCAGATAAGAACAAAAAGAGTACATTTTGACAGTAGACGCACTATAAATAAAGGTCTATGATATCTTTAGAAAAATTCAAATCGGATATAGGAAGTCGATCAACTACAAAATCGTCAAGATTCATTGTAGAAATTTTCCCACCCAGTATACTATCGGAGATTGACACTTCACAGTTAACCTTTAGATGTGATTCTTCCGAATTACCGGGCAGAAGTATTACTTCGACTGAACATAGGACTGTTGGGCCCGCTCGCAAGCGACCAAATCAGTCTGGTTATGCTGATTTGAATATCACTCTGATTTGTTCGGCGTCGTTCCAAGAGAAAAAATTCTTCGATCAATGGCAAAATCAAATACAATCCACTGAAGATTTTAAATTTGGATACTACGATGAGTATATATCTACGCTCCATGTGACACAATTAAATGATGAATTGCAACCAATATACAAAATAGAAGTGTTAGAATGCTGGCCCATGGTGGTTGCTCCAATGCCATTAAATTGGGAAACGACGAACGACTTACAGAAGGTTCAAATAACATTTGCATACCGAAAATGGGATGAAATGGAAACCACTCTTTTTGGAGTATCCGCTCCTGGTGAGAAATTTAAGGAAGAGATTAATAAGCGTGTCAGCAGTTCCCTAAGTCGCATAACTTCCTCAAAAATTAATATAAATAAGTTCATTAAATTATAAAAAGGTGATATATTATGGCAACAACCCTACCAAAATTGTCGGTACCAACGTATACTGACTATCTTATTTCTACCGGAAAAGAGTTCAAATATAGAACATTCCTAGTCGGCGAAGAATCCAAACTGCTTCTGTTGAAAGAGGGAGCGGAAGAATCCGAAATGTATAATACCATCCAAGAATTGGTTGAAGCATGTACATTCGGGGAATTGGACGTAACCAAATTACCAACATACGACATTGAGCATATTTTTGTTCTATTAAGGAAAAAATCTGTTGGTGAAGTTGTGGATCTCGTTGTTAATCACGGTGAGGATGCCGAATGTAAACATAAGCAAGAAGTTTCGCTGAATTTGAATGATATCGTAGTTGAAAACAAACCCGATGAGTCAAAATCAAAAATATTACTTGATAAGAATAAGGGTATCGGTATAAAATTGAGACACCCAAATTATGGCGATCTCGCAAATTTTGGAACTATGAACAACCAGTTTGAATTCCTCATGAAGATTATAGTGCTCTGCACCGAATATATCTATCAGGGTGACCAAGTATTCCATTTAAAGGATTTCACGGACGCTGAAGTAAATGAATTCTTTGCTGGATGTTCAAGCGCTCAACAACTGACAGAAGTTGGTAAATTCTTTGAAAACTCACCAAAATTAGTATATAACCTGAAGTGGAAATGTGAAAAATGTAAAAAAGAAGATGAAGTTCGCTTGGAGGGACTCAAGAATTTTTTATTGTAACGCTGTCTCATGATAGTATAGAAAACTATTATAGACTGAATTTTTCAATTGTTCATCATACAAATGATTTTTCACTGACGGAACTGGAGAACATGATGCCATACGAAAGAGAAATTTACGTCAGTTTGCTTGAGACGGCGATACAAAAAGAGAACGAAGAGCGTGCTAAAAATAAGTCATAAATAAGACATATGGCACAAAATCTACCCCAATTATCAAATATTCCCGCATCCAAAAAGGATTTAGAGGAAGTTTTACTTGAAATTGCTGATCTCATTGTATCGGGATTCAAGACTAATATAAAATCATTCATTAAACCCCTGACAAAATTGGGTGCTGATTTGTCGACTAATATCGAATCTGTAACAAACAATCTTTCTTCCAATCTAGAATCGATAATCGATCCAATCGCTGAATCGTTATATAGCATATTATCTGAATTGGGTGCATCTTTACATATTATAGCAAATACTCTGTCTGTTATAGGTACTACAATTTGGGATTTTCATAAATCTATGTTTGTTCTTTTGAATAATATATTAAATTTAATGTCCGATTTAATAGGAACTCCGTCAGATGATACCCAAGACCGGAGTGTCAAATTGATAGAGTATCACCCAACAAATGATAGTTCACCTGTTGATTCGGACACTCAAAGAGAAGATTCTATTAGAGAACAAAAAACTGAGAAAAGCAGAAAAGACAATGATAAAATAGAGAAAAAAGAGAATGATACTCTAGATGAAATAAAGGAAAATACCAAACCGAAAGTTGAAAAGAAAAAGGATGATGATGAATTGGGTTTTGGTGTTTTATTCCTCGCTGCAGCGGGACTGGGAATATTATTTGGAACATTGGCTGGTATAATATCAGCGGTTGTTTGGAGAATTTCGACATTTTTAAAAATTATGAAAGACCTCACAATAACCCTACCCAAAACAATATTAAAAATGTTGGGTTTTGATATTAAGGATGTTTCCAAATCATTCACAGGAAAATTAGCATCAGCAGCATCTGAATTCGCCGGAAAAATTAAGGATAAGATGAAAATACTGAAAGGGAAAATATTATCAGCATTGGAATACCTGTCGAATAAATTTACAAAACTAAAAAAGATTATCATGCCAATCTTTCAAAATTTTGGTAATAAATTTAAGTCCATTGGTGATTTGTTTGGTGATTTAGGAAAAGATTTATCCCTAATAAAATCATTTCTTCCAAAAATGCCCGGCGGCGGACTTACAAAAATGTTCTCACCCATTACAAAATTTTTCAATGTATTTAAGTGGTTTTTTAAAATTTTTAAAGGTATATTCCGTACAATCTTGGGACCGATAGGAATAGTGGTAGACTTACTGACTTCAATCCCACGCATAATAAAGTCATTTTCCGATGGTGGAATAATAGAAGGATTGAAAACTACTGTAGAAGAGTTTTTTAGAGCATTTATCGGTGATATTGGGAACCTTATAAAAAGTGTTGTATCATGGATCGCAGAAAAACTTGGTTTCACCGAATTTTCAAAAATGTTGGATGGATTTGATTTTAATGAAGCTTTCAGTGGTATTTTAGATGGAATTGAAAATATGATCGGCGGCGTTGTCGATTGGGTAAAAGAAAAATTCGATTCATTCATGAAGCGATGGGAAGAGGATGGTATACTTTCCGCTATAGTTGGAACTTACTTTGAGATACTTAAGGATGAATTGAATTTCTTGGGTGCTATATTCGATTCAATAGTAAAAACCGTAACCGGTTTCGTTTCAAGTATTTTTGGTGGAGCGGAGGGTGCAGAGGAAACTAAATCGGAGGGTGCAGAGGAAACTAAATCAGAAGATGGCATCTTCTCCAAGATTTCAAATGGTTTCAAGTCTGTCATGGACGCATTAAAACCGATCGGTGAATCTATATCAACAGTTTTAGATCCATTAATAAACTATTTGAATGGATTTATAGAGGGAGTCCCAGCACTCAAGGATATAAAAACTAAAGTTATGGGTATGTTTGATGCTTTCGTTGATACCATAAAATATGTCATAGATAAAATAACGACGTTAGTGAAAATGATGAATCCATTAACATTGGCGGGAAAAGCTGTCAGCGCTGTATCAAATATATGGGGGGGTGCTAAGAGTTTTTTTGGTATGGGTGGTGACGAAAGACAATCAAGTATCGAAAAGGCGAGCGAATTAAAACAAAATACAAAATCATCTCAAACTAACAACACATTAGAAAAATCATCTCAAACTAACAACACATTAGAAAAATCATCTCAAACTAACAACACATCAGAAAAATCATCTCAAACTAACAACACATCAGAAAGAGTTTCCATAGCTGATAGGGGTTTTAATTCTGTTACAAATAACGATGAAAAAACATCTCAAACTAACAACACATCAGAAAGAAAAAATGAAAAAGTTAGCGCTCTAGTATCAGAAACAGTCAGATTGCAAATGGAAAGAGATAGAATTGCATCACAAACAAGCGGAAAAATAGAATATAAAAATATGACTGTGGGTGATTATCTAAAATACATAGAACCAAACCAAGAGGAAAAAGATCGTTTCTTACAACAACAAAAACAAATAAAACCCATTCAAAAGAATAGAGGATCAGGAGTAGTTTCCAATTTAGAAGATAAATTTCAGTTGGATGGACTTACAGGTTCTCAGGCTCCATCAACTATTATAAATAACGTCACAAATGTCAATTCACCAAGCAATACGAACACGAATATAGTACATTCACCGAATGATTCGAATATACTTGGTTCACATGACAGGACAAGTGCGAGGTAATAATGGCAACAACAAAAACAATATTAAAAAATGTGGATAAATTATTAGTAGTATCACTAGTTGGTGATACAGGAAGCGGAACAGTTGAACTTACAGATGGAACTCTAAATGCGGTTACTCCGGATGGATACTATATAAAAAGAGTTTGGGTTACACAGGATGATACTGGTGTCGTCGCTGTTACTAGAAACTCTATTGATATTTTGTATCTTTGTGGAAATACTGATGTCAACTTCGGCGACTTCGGAATCAAGATGGAACCCCTCGATACGTTCCCAGTTGTCCTCACTCAAACCGGCGGAAAATTCTCAGTGGTGATCAAGTTAGAAAAAGTTTTCGCATAAGGGTTGACTAAACGTCAAGTAAGTGTTATTATAGTAATATGAGTGCTAATGAAACAGCTGGGGCGTCGTACCTCTTTGAAGTCCAGTGTCCAAGTTGCGCTCAATGGGTGACAATATGTGTTAGTGTCAGTACTTACCACACATGGAAATATCACCGTGATTGTAAATGTTGCAAATATAATATAAGATTAGAAAGATCAAAAGTTATAAAGAGTTGTCCGTCGTGAGATGCTCCATAAATTTTGAAAGAACTGGATCGAATATAGTAGCAACTATAGTTCACACATGCAAGGAAAACCATAGTACTACTAGTACTAGAGAAAATAACATGGCATCATTCTCAACTTTGATGGGAGAAATAATTGATGAAGATTTTGACAAGTCCTGTAAAATATGTAGCGAAAAGAATAAATGATTGTTATTGGTGGGTAAGATACCGCACAATAAACAAAATGCACGTGGTTAAAACTAGTCTCAGACCGGGTTATCACGATAAAGATGAAATCATGTTGTTTGCGTGTTTTACCCTCTTACAATCGTATGTAGAGAACGAATTATCAGTATTCTATGATTTTAATGTAAAGATCCCAGAACCATCTAGAAATAGGAAAAAAGATGGTTTGGGATTCTTGGAATTGCAAATTCAAAAGTACCACAGTAAATTGAAGGAACTTGAGGAATTAGACCGAGAACCGGATTTGGATGAAATGTCTCAACTGGATTCATGGAAAAGATATGAGATTATAAAAGACCTTTATTTGTGGTGGACAGAAAAGAGACCAACAAGAGGCGATCCTGGTGATGTAACTGGTCATAATCAGATGTTCGAAGCATTATCTAAAAAATATGGTACGAAGAAAGTTATGGGAATCTATTTAAACGACGACGAAACTACGGTTAGCGCCCAGTTTGGTTATGAAATGGAAACTCTGCGAAAACTTGGTGAAGATGCTTTATATGTTGAAGAGGAATGGAACGACGAGGACCAAGTGATGTTAGAACAACTAATTTCGGTCCGCAATTCTCTTTGGACATAAATATATACGAAATGATTTTACGTGGAATTTTAAATAATTTTTATTCTCTCACCCAGCGGGTGTGGTGTTTAATGGTAGCACAAGTGATTTCCAATCATTTAGTTCCAGTTCAAGTCTGGACTCCCGCTCTCTCAAATTCATATACTAGCGTCCTTTCGGCGCATACTCAACAAAATTTATCCTAATTAGGGGGTTGACAAACTGCCCCAAAAGCGTTAATATTAGTAGTATAGAAATAAAAATAAAAATGTATAAATTTGACAGAAGGAGGTTGAATGCCAATAAAATCGGGGTTGTGGTGCTAACGGGAACACATCGGTTTTGCATACCGAAATTGAAGGTTCGATTCCTTTCAACTCCATATCGCATACTGGCGTTAGTTTAGTCCGGATTAGAACATTGGACTGTGAATCCGAAGACGCCGGTTCAAATTCAGGTCGCCTGATATTTGACAATTGAATATAGAAAATTCGCCCGCTTAGCTCCAATTGGTAGAGCGTCCGTCTTGTAAACGGAGTGTTGAAAGTTCGAATCTTTCAGTGGGCATATTGCCTCAATGGTGGAATGGGTGACACGACCGGCTTAAGACCAGTTATCCGTTTAGGGCGTGTAAGTTCAAATCTTACCTGGAGTATTATGTAAATGGAAGAGTGGTCGAGTCTGGTTTATGACGACAGTCTTGAAAACTGTTGAGTAGAGATACTCCGTGGGTTCGAATCCCACCTCTTCCTCTTTTATTTTCTTTTCAAATAACCCTTGACAAACCATCTCAAAACCCTTATAATAGTACTATAGGGTTAAGGAAAGGACAACCAAATGATGAGAATAGAACTAACAGATCAAACGAAATCAATTAGATTTGAATTGAATCATGGTTATAAGGCGACCAGAGTTGCTCTACGGGGTAAATTGACTCATGATGAACCTTTAATGAAGGTTTTAAAAGAATTATATGAAATTGATGGTGCTATTATTGATAACAGAATTGAATACAAATTAACGAAAACTGCAATTCGAGTATACACTAGGAATAAAACTAAACGGGGAATAAATGAACGTCTATGGTTTTAAATTTACAGAAAACGAACCGGAACAATATTACATCACCTCTATCATTTACAGTTCAGAGGATGATTTAACAAGTTTCTCTCAAAATTTCTTTAATCTTGCTCCATCAAGTGAGTTTTATGATGGATTAGTTTTTGGAACTCCAGAAGCGAGCGATAGATTTACATATTTGAAATCTCGTCCATATTTGAGATACCTTAATTTGGAATGATGTTTGAAAAATATAATTAAAATGGTTGACTATTTGTCGTAAATACGTTACCATTAAATATAAGTCAAACACGAGTGTAGCTCACCGGGTGAGAGCACCATTCTTATAAAGTGGAGGTAACGGGTTCAAGTCCCGTCACTCGTATTATAAATAGACATATATCCGAGTGTGGGAAAGTCTGGTTATCCACTCGACTCGGACTTTTAAAAATAAAGTGAGAGTAACATGCCTGCTTATGATTACAAATGCGAAAATTGTCAGGAAATAATTGAACAGTTTAAATCTATATCAGAACGGGAAACCCCCGATCCTTGTACAAAGTGTGGTTCAAAAAATGTCAAGCAATTATTCGGAAAAAACCCGATTAGAATTGGTGACCCAGTTCACCTCGGTATTAAAAAGAATGATACAGCGTGGACAGAAGTACTCCAACGAATCAAACAGGGACACCCGGGCGGAAATGGCATTAAAATCAGATAAATCTAAACCGACGAAGAAAAAACCAATAAAAAAAGTTGAGAAAGGGAAGAAAATGGTACCTCCAAGGACTCCGAAAGTTACCCCACCCCAAAAGCGTGATTTGCGCCATATTGATCCAAAAAATAGAACACAAGAATCAGTTTTTCAAGAATTCCAAAAAGGAAAACATCTTGTGTTACATGGTTCCGCTGGGACAGGTAAAACATTTCTTTCAATGTTTTTGGCATTACAAGAAGTTCAACGAAGAGAAACGAATCATAGAAAAGTTATCATAATTCGATCCGTTGTTCCAACTAGAGAAGTTGGTTTCCTACCTGGAAGTCTCGAAGAAAAAATTAGTGTGTATGAAGTTCCCTATGAGAATATATGTAGCGATCTTTATTGCAACAAATTAGCATACTCAGAATTGAAGGAACAAGAAAAGTTATATTTTTCCTCTACTTCTTTTGTTCGTGGTGTTACATTCGATAATGCCATTATTATAGTAGATGAGTGTCAAAATATGACGTTTCATGAATTGGATTCTATTATCACTCGATGTGGTAACAATTGCAAAATATTGTTTTGTGGAGACTGGTTTCAATCCGATCTCAAGAACAGTGGTTTCAAGGAATTCATGGAAATTTTGAAAGCGATGAGTAGTTTCAAATGTATTCAATTTAGCATTTCTGATATCGTTAGATCCGGCATTGTGCGGGAGTATATCTTAGAAAAGCAAAACATACAGAAAATAGTTAGTCCTTTATGATATTTAATCACATAGAGTCGGGGTTACCGATTCAAAAAATAGAACAAATAAACGGCGAAATACGAACATATAAAATTGATGGTGAAAAAGAATATCCATCAATTACTACTGTTCTATCCTCGCAGGAAAAACCATTTTTGAAGAAATGGAAGAAAAGAGTCGGCGAAAAGGAAGCGGAACGTATACGAAATGAGTCCGCTGAAATTGGGACGATACTACACGAATCTGTAGAACAATATCTTCAAAATGATTTTATCGTTAGTTCGGTATTCCCACATATACGGGAACTATTTTTAAGCATAAAACCACATCTAAACAAGATCAATAATATCAGGGTTCAAGAAGAAATTTTAGTTTCTGATGCACTTGAAATTGCGGGGACGGTGGATTGTATCGCAGAATTTGATGGCGTCCTTTCTGTAATAGATTTCAAAAATTCTAGAAGACCGAAGAAATTAGAATGGGTTCAGGATTATATTACTCAGTGTACATTCTATGCTATGGCATATTTTGAAATGACTGGGACAAAAATTAAACAGATTGTCTTACCAATAGCGGTATGGGATTCTGAACCACAATTATTCACATCGGCGATAAAAACCGAACATATGAGTAAATTACTTGAAATTAGAAAAAACTTTAGGTTGACAAGAGGAATATAATATGATAAAATCACTAGAAGAAAATATGAAAACATTCTCGGCGGAAGTGGAGAAGCGTGTAGTTATATACAAGTTGGATTATATGGAAGCTATTCTAGACATTTGTGAAGAAACAGGAATGGAACCTTCAACTATCAAAAAGTTAATGTCGGATAACATAAAATCAAATTTGTTCGAAGAAGCGCAACGAAAAAATTATATCACGAAAGTGGGTTCCTTACCTCTATGAAACTAGATGCTTCAGAATCTTATAATATGTACCGGGGAATGAAACTTCATTTCAATGGTGGATATGATTATCTGAAATATAGGGGAACCTTGAAGAGCACAGGGAAACCAATCAAGGACACACCCCAAAATAGAACGAAAATAAGATTCGCCGGCAAGTTATTAAAAAAATACGATTACAATCTAAGAGATTTTTATTTGGCGAATTTTATAGATAATCCGAAAAAAAGTTTACCTCAGATGGTTGACAATGAAGCGGAAATTGTGTACTATAGTTGGAAGAGTAAAATAGAATCATTGAATTATGTTTTCTCTAAAGACATGGAGACATTGAAAGATAAGGGTATAAAATTTCCCCATTTATTCAATTTTTCAGATAACGGTGAAATGCCACCAATATTAGAAAGTTTTTTATATGGAGAAATTTGCATAGAAACCCTGTTAATAATCGGGATGATCCTGCCGATTAGAAAGAAATGGAAGGACTTAACAAACCCGAAATGGGATCAAATACAAACATGTTTAGATAATTATACATCATTTTTGGACGTTGATTTGGTAGAATACACGAAAATAATCAAGCAAACCTTCGAAAAACGATTATAAATAACTCTAAACAACTTATATTATGTGAAAGTGGATCAAACCGATACTAATCAACAATTTAACTATATTATGTGAATGTGGACAAGGAGTAAACACTATGGGATTTGCCGATCTCAAGAAAAACCGCAAGAAAAGATTTGACGAACTTCAGGGGAAAATTGAAACCGCTGAGGAGTCAAAAAACAACAATGACGACCCCAATTTTTGGAAACTCACAGTTGACAAAAAGAAGGAACGAGGAACCGCAGTAATCAGGTTCCTACCCGAACCCGCTGGTGAAGATATGCCGTACGTAAAGTATTGGGACCATTTCTTTCAAGGAGCAAAGGGTTATTATGTCGAGAAATCCCTAAACACGCTTGGAAATGCCGATCCATGTTCAGAGTATAACTCAGAATTGTGGAATACTGGTATTGAGTCTAATAAGGATATCGTTAGAAAGCAGAAGCGTCGACTTCATTATGTTGCAAATGTATACATCATTGAAGACCATGGCGATCCATCAAATAACGGAACTGTCCGCCAATTTCGTTTTGGGAAAAAGATTTGGATGAAAATTAATGGTGCTATGAAACCAGATTTTCCAAGCAAAGCACCCGTAAATCCTTTCGATTTGTGGGATGGAGCAAACTTCAATCTTTGTATGGTTAAGAAAGATGGTTATTGGAATTATGATGATTCATGTTTCGATAGTGCATCGACACTCACGAAAAACGATAAAGATCTTGAAAAGATTTACGAACAAGCAGAACCACTGTTTCCGTTCGTTGATCCAAAGGGATTTAAAACGTATGATGAACTCAAAGCAAGACTTTTCAAAGTTCTTGGTGTCGGTAACAATCCAGTTGTACCCGCTGTAGAACAAGAGAGGGCGGTAGTTGCATCTGCAACAACTGCTGAAACGGTTGAGGGTTCCTCGGTCGCCGATCTTGTAGAATCAGGAGCATCTAATGAAGTTATTAATATCTCAAGCGATATTGAAAGCGATTTAGCGCTCTTTGACGATCTAGTCAGCAACGACTAAGGTTTATAATGGACAGCTCGGTTACGTTACTTGATGATGGAACTTTTTGGTTATACGTAGCCGGGTTGACTTTTATAGTGTATTCATGTATAATGGTGTTTGAAAGGTTGAAGAAATGACCGGAACAGTAGAAGGACAAAAAATAATTGACGAATCCGAACAACAACGGAAAGATCGAATTAATGCTCTAAATGAACATAACAGGCGAACAAAGATTTCTAAAAGATTGGAAATTCAAAGATTACTTTTACCAGAAAATTGGCAAGAAATTGATGAAGCAACAATCCAAAGTCTCTACTCATATTGTGTAGAGGTTATTCAACAAAGACCAGACGAAAATTTCATAAATGTCGTTTTGGATTTGGAGAGAAAACTATTACCACTCAAACGAAAGGGTGATATTTACAGCGTAAGACACCAAAGGAAAATCTTGGGTGATTATGGTGTAAAAAGATTCAAAACTAGTATTAATCGATCATACGATAAGGTTATCAGTCTTTTGTATAAGTCCTTAATAGACACTACTGCTGAGAGACTTAGACAGGAACAAGACGATATAAATACGGTACATGAAGATGAAAAACAGGAAAACGAAACCACATAAAGTGAGAGTATTAATTAAATTTAACACTGGAACATCGGTTCATACAGCAAAAAATAAGTATGGAAAGAAGAACCGGAAAGATAACAAAGTTAGGAATTGGTAATATGTATAGAGTGAAATATAATGATCGATATGGATCAACTGGAATCGATGAAACATTTTGGACAGAAGAGGGCCGTGCTAAGCAAGAATTCGCCGCCGCTAAGGATCATATCAAGGGGGCGAAGAATCTCGCCGAAGTTGAATTGCATGAACTGAATGTTGATAGTCAAGATGTCGATCATAGATTAGTTGAAAAATTCAATGGGTTTGATGAAAGTCCAACATTTAAAGTTGCTATTTTGTGTTGACACCATGACAAAACCTTATAATAGTAATATGAAGGTTAAGAAATTGAATCTGTTCAAATTAAAAATATCAGTGTTAACCAGAAGACCTCAACCTTTGCCAAGTGGTCACAGAACCGGAATTGGTACGGAGAGTTGGGGCAAAACATTTAGGATTTTGCTATGAAGAATATTAGAGATATTCTATGAATAATTTGTCACATATGCGACATTTTAATTAATTTAAGTATGAAAAAGATAGTCCAAATTACAGACCGAAATATGTTCCTTCTTGAGACAATAGACCTTAGATATTGCTATGTTGTCTCAAGAGAAATGAGGGGTGAAGTTGCCACTTTAAACTCCTGTTATAATGACGACGTTTTATTCAGCGGATATAAGTGGTGTATTATAAACGGTTCAACTATTTTTGATCGTAGATTTTCATCGATAAGACGATCAGTCGAAGAACTTATTACCGATCAAGTTGGAGCAAATTGGAAAGTTTATCTCATATTTACTACCAACGAATTTTTAGAATTTATTTCAAAATGGTTGAAAAAACGTGACAATGTTCTCGGTGATATAAAAATATTACCCCCGACATGGAACGATGAAATACCCGAAAAAGATCCAAGAACCCCTTGACAAACCAACATAAAACTGTTATAATAGTGGTATGGAGGTTAAAGAAAGGACAGAACAAATGAATATGACCGAATTGGTTGTTTTTCTTCAAACTGAATATCCCGAATTAGTACAATCTATGAAGGACTCGAACCATCACTACGATGAAGAAAATTTGAATCCTTATCACCTCGAAGGTGACGTATGGACTCATACAATGTTGGTTACACAGGCGCTCGAGAAGTTTAAATTTCATAATCAATTTGATATTGTGAAAATTGGAGCGATCCTTCATGACCTGGGAAAACCCCTTGCAAGAGAAGAAGTTCACGAAAAAAAGAGAGCTAGATTTATTGGACATGAGGGTATCTCTTTTCACCTTGCTGTTGACGTTGTAAACAAGATTTTTGATCGTTTTAAACCGTTCGATGCCGAATCACACAGTAATGTGAATAAAAAGATCCTTCTTGAGGCGATTGCTCTTCATGGGACTCTCTTCAAAATGTCCAAAACAAAATTTGAAAAATCTTTCAATAAGATGTTTCAATATAATCCAGCATTGGCACAAACTGTTTTGGGAATTGCTCTTGCTGATGGAACCGGTCGATATTACCAAGACGAAGCGCCCGAAACGATGGAACAATTTGAAAATAAAGTTGCTCCTCTCATTAGCAAATTGGATTCTAAAATTCAAGTTTTGACTGACAGGGATATTGGTCCTTTCGCTGGCGATATTAATGATAGACCATATGTAAAAATTATGGTTGGATTGCCCGCTTCTGGGAAATCGACATATGCACAAAAAGAAGCAAAAACGACTCAAGCAAAAATTATTTCAAGGGATAATTTGGTTGAAGAACTTTCTGAAGTTAAAGGTATCTCTTATGATGATGCTTGGAAGAGTGATTTTCCTTTCGATGAAGTTATAAGGGATTCCATTAGAACTGCTGTAAAAGATGGAAGATCTATCATTGTTGATATGACTCACATGGGTCCTAAATCTAGACGACGTTCTATGGCATCTATCCCAAAAGAATATATTAAGATTGTTACTGTTATTACGGAACCTTTTAATACTATCGTTGAGAGGAACGCAAAAAGAGTGGGTAAAACTATCACTATGAAAACTTTGGTTCGAATGATGAAAGAATTTGTTCCACCAATGTATAATGACTTCGATTCCATCGAATACCCAAACCTTGGAGTTTAATGATGACTAAAGTGCATCCAGAATTTAAAAGATATAGTTCAATTGACAATATAACCAGGGAAAAGTGTATCTTACAGATATACAAACTTGGATACTCAAAACCAGATATAATGTGGACAGTGAGCGAAAAATTCCATGGTTCCAACTTTTCGGTTATATTGAAATATGATAAAAATGGTGAATTTAAAATTGTTCCCGCAAAGAGAAGCGCCGTCTTGGGATTGAGTGATAATTTCTTTTCGTTTCAAAATGCTCTTAATCCGATCAAAGAAGAGTTAAAAACCCTTTTTGATGGATTACACAATACAACCGAATTATCAGCGATACAATTATACGGGGAACTTGTCGGTGGAAGATATGAGGGGTGCAAGTCTGGACCAATTTCTTCTTTGGTTCAAAAAGAAGTTCAATATCACCCGGACAATAGAATAATTTTCTTTGATTGTGTGATTATAGACGAGGAAGCGCGGTTTTTCATGGATGCTGACACTTTAGAAGAATTAGTCGCAAGAATTATGCCCTCAGCATATTTCGCTAAATCTTTGTTCACTGGAACATTCGAGGAAGCGATGGAGTTTTCAAAAACACAATATGATAAACCAACGCTCGCTTCTGAGATGTTTACATTAACTCCCATTGAAAATAATATTAGAGAAGGTCATGTTTTGAAACCGGTTATCGCTCGCTTTCATGCGTGTGGTGGGCGCATAATCCTAAAACACAAAAACAAGGCTTTCAAAGAACGACACGACAAAAAGGGTAAAAAAAAATTGAAAGAACTGCCTTTAGGTATTTTATCCATAATAAATACCCTTAATGAGTTTATAACAGAACAGCGACTGAATAATGTTCTTAGTAAAATCGGAGAAGTTACATCAAAGGATTTTGGTAGAATCTTGGGCGATTTCACTGATGATATTATAGAAGACTTTAAGAAAGAGGAAGAGGATTTAGTCGAAGAATTTGAACTGAATTTTAAATTGGTTTCAAAGCGTTTAAAGACAAATGTCGCTATTTTCTTGCGGGATCGTTTTTTAAATGTTTTGGATCGACAGGAGAATAGATGCCCGCACAATTCAAAATGAAATGTACAGCTTGTAATGAAATCACAGAAACCGGAATGAATTATGATGATTTAGAGTCTGCTAATTTTAGGGGAAATATCCTTATGACTGACTGTGAACACTGTAAATCATTTACATCGGTTGACCCGAAACAACTAATGGAAGAAACAACACAAGTAGTAGAAAATGTCAAGCGACGAAAAGGATTTAGATAATGATTGAATGTAATATTTGCACAAAAAACACCAACGTTCACACTTTACCGGAACTCAATCTAGAGTTTGAATTTTGTTCAAGTTGCGAACCTTATGTACCAGCAAAAACACGAAATAAAACGAGAAACATTCTGAGTTTTCCCAAAGTAGAAAAATATCTAGGAAAAAAGGATTTCCGTTTATTGTGGAGTAAGATCAACCATGAAATTTTTCGGACCGACTCAGCGAAAATAGTTGATCTTTTTGTCACTTATTCACTTGACAAAAACGCTCTAGAGTTGTACAATATTATTGTAGATAAAAAATTTGAAGAGGGTTATTTTCTTCAACATGGTAAAACCACTTTGCGTGGACATACTGTATATTGGTCCCTAGTTGTTAGGTCAAACTGATGGGTCTACTATACTCTATTTGTATAATGAAGGACACAAACAAGGAAGAGAACTTTGGGTTATACTATTCGGGTTATAAAGAATTATTAGACGGTGGAGTACATGTCGTTAATGATTTGACTCGAAAAATAATAGATGGCGAGTTCACTATGGAAGAGTGTGTTCCTTTGGATGGAAGTTTAAGCGTGAAAGGTCAATGTTGGCACGATACAGTAATGTTTTGCTGTGATGATTTGATAACGACAACCGACAATACAACAAAACTAAATTATGATTTTAAAAAAGAGTGATGCCGAATATGCGGCGCAGTATTTTATAGATTATTATGGTCCTATCAATAGTATCGAAGATTACCAGCGAAAGGTAAAACTTTCAAGGATGGTGGATTATTCAAGTCCGCTGTTGGGAATGGGTGGATTAGAAGACGATTTATTTGACGAATATGATATTCACCCAAAAGACATGAAATTTAAAATTATTGATTGTTCAAAGGATTCATATTATAACGCTTCACATTGTAATGATTTACTTGAGATAACAACTAGCGCTCCCGTTGAGGCGGGTGCGCCCGTGAGGATGTTACGCTGGATTTTATTAGAAACCACTACAAATAAAGTTGTGGGTTTTATTAGATTGTGTTCACCCGTCATAAATTGCAAACCTAGAAATGATTGGTTGGGAAGTGTGCCGGAATTGTTCAGATTTAATGAACATGTAAACATGGGCACAATTATCGTTCCAGTGCAACCTTTTGGATACAATTTGATTGGTGGAAAACTGTTAACGCTATTGTGTTGCTGTCATGAAACCAGAGAAGCATTCAATAAAAAATATGGTTGTGATATAACACTTTTTGAAACGACGAGTTTATATGGTTCGACGAAGCAGAGTTCACAATATGATGGAATGAAGCCCTTTGTTAGATTCAGAGGATTAACCGATTCTAATTTTGCACCCATGCTTCATGATGAATATTTTCGAAATTTGGAGAAATATTTTATTGATCGAAATGACGGGAAACCATTAGTAACGTCAGCATCGAGCAGGAAAATGAAAGCGCAAAATAAGATGATTTCTATTATTCGTGCTTCTCTCCCAAAAGATCATAAACTGATTTTAGAATTTAATGAAGTTTTGAAAAAATCAAAAGGGATAACAGAACAGAAAAGATATTATCAATCAACGCTCGGATTTTCCAATTCCAGGGAAGTCATTTTGGGACAAGAGGAACCGAAAATCGATCCAGTAAACCACCACAAATTTCATTGGGAATTTATGTTAAATTGGTGGCAGAAAAAAGCAGGAAACCGGTTTGAAAAACTGAGGAAAGATGGACGAATGAGAACTGAGTTAGAAGTATGGAACCGTGACATGGACATTCAGATTATACGATGAATGGTGTGAAATATGAACCTAGACCAATTTTTTGAAGACGAAGACGGAAGCATTAAAAAGACCATACGAATCTTGGTGTGGCCCAACATTACTTTCTCAAAAGATCTAGAGAAAGACAGTTACATCCAAGTCATAAAAAACATGATAACTGAGTTGAATAAGATTAGAGATGATTTATATTTCTATCTTATTTTACCCAAAATGGTTGAATCCCTTTTATTCCATAATGCAAGTCAGCATTATACAACATTTCCGACATATCCACCCACAATGCGAAGTCATTTTGACGTAGAGTGGTTTCGGAAATTCGCTAGTCAAGATCTCGACTTTGATTTAGTTTTTTCCCATCTCCCAGAACATACACACCAAATTAAAAATACTTTGTACAATGTGACACATCACACTCCACCAATTTTTGGTTATTGTCATTGGTTCGATTTTAATAACATCGTCACTTGGAGTCTCGACTGTTTCAATCAAAACATGCTTGGACTTTTAGAAATGGATCGATGTTATTTAAACACTCAAGCGCAAAAAGATTTGGTATTGGAACAAGCGAAAAAGACTTTTAACGCTGAGATTATCTCAAAATTGGATGAAATTTTAACTGTTCAACATTTGGGTGTAAAAAGAGAGGATATAATAGACGACTTTAGAGACACAAAAGAGGAATATATTATAGTCTTTAATCACAGACCAGACACTTATAAAAATTACAACCATTTTGTCAATCTCATGAGAAAATTAAGAGTTCAGCGCCAGGATTTTACAGTCTGGGTCCCTCTATTAAACGGGGAAATGCCAGAACCATATTTTACAAATGAGAAATTTGACAAAGAAGGATACTACGCAAAACTAAGAACATGCAGAGTTGGATTTTCACCAAAGCAATTATATGGAGGATGGAGCGTTTCAACTACTGACGGTTTAATGAACGGTTGCCCATATATCATGTACGATGCTCCATATTATAGGGAATTGAACCCAACGGCGCACTTCTTTACAAGTGATGAAGAGGCATTAGAATTATTGGACTACTATTTGTCATTTCCTCAAGTCAGACATTTTCAATCTGGTAGAGCAAGAGAGCACTTGAAACAAAAACTTCTTTATGAAGATGAAATACAAAAAATGAGTGTTTATATAACCGATCTTGTGGATAGAGTACCCAGAGAAATATCAGGATCAACACAAAAAATGGTTGACATTATAAAGAGCGAGCGGGTTATTACAAAGGAAGATCTTTGTAAATCGATGAACTGGTTTGGGTCCCGCCGAATAAAGTTTACCTCATACCGAAAAAAGTTGTTGACACACCCGAACATTTATGATAATATTAGTGCTATACCTAATTACATATGGAGAGAGTAATCATGTTAGATTTTTCACACAAAGAGTTGCTTAGAAGAGCTACCCAAAATTTATATAACGAATTGAGATCAACGACAACAAACGTCGCTATAGTATATTCACAGGATCAGAATCCAAATGAATTAGAATTGTTGTTGCAGTTGGAGCACTTAAAAGTCTTTATGAAAGAAACATATAATGTTATTCGAAACAATAAAGAAATAGATAAGGTTACTTCAGAGGAAGATTTAATTTAACCCTTGACAAACCACTTTAAAACCGTTATAATATTGGTACAAATAAATACGATCTAAGAGATAGACTCTAAGACCTACAGAATGTTAGGAGGCCTGACATGAATAGCAAAGAATTTGACGCTATAGTCTTCATTGGAAGATTTCAACCCTTTCATAAGGGACACAGAACAACTTTAGAAAAAGCCTTGAAATTATCAAAAAAAGTGATAGTTTTTATAGGATCTTCAAACAAACCACGGGATATTCGAAACCCATTCACCTACACCGAACGTAAACAAGTGATCCAGTCAACATTCCCGGATGAAAATATAAGTTTCCTTCCAATAGAAGACGAAACTTATAATGATGATTTGTGGTCTGATAATGTACGCCAACAAGTTAATTCTGAAGTGTTGGTTGATAGCAAAATTGGAATCATCGGAGAGAAGAAAGACCACACTTCATTTTATTTTGACTTCTTTCCAGAGTGGGATCATGTCGAAGGTGAAAAATTCATCTCTGAAATTAACGCCACCCAAATCCGAAATCAATATTTTGGAGAGGGTGTCATTGATGATAAGTGGTTGGACTCACAAACGATACTTTTCCTCGAAAAATTCAAAAGACTTGAAGGTTCCCATGGTTCTATCGTAAGTCCAACGTATAAAAACTTAGTTCGTGAATATGAATATGTTGAAATCTATAAAGATTTATGGAAATCAAACGGAACTGAGATTTATGGTGGACCAATTCATCACACCGCTGATGCTATCGTGCTCTGTAAGGGACACACTTTATTAGTAAAACGCAGAGCGCACCCAGGAAAAGGGACATACGCTTTCCCGGGTGGATACGTAAACAATAATGAGCGGGTCCTAGATTCAATGCTCAGGGAACTCAAAGAAGAAACAAAAATTGATGTCCCACCCGGAAAACTCAGAGGATCGATAGTCGATTCGAAAACTTTCGATGATCCAGAAAGATCGGTGAGAGGACGAGTTATCACAAATGCTTATTTCATCCATTTAACCGATGAAGTTGGATTACCAAAAATTAAGGGAAGTTCAGACGCTGACAAAGCGGTTTGGGTTCCACTCAACAAATTTTATCAAATGCGTGGTGAACTATTCGAAGATCATTACCATATTGGAAAATACTTTTTTAGGGGAAGATAGACTGACCCGAACAATTTAACTTGTAGGAGGACTACAATGAATATGAGAAATCACTTAAAAAACATTATTAACGACTTTATTGACGAAGACTATAACCCAATCCTTGATACGGATTCCTATAAACTTTCCCACTTTAAACAGTATCCACCTGATGCTCACGGGTATTATGGATATTTGGAATCTAGGGGTGGAGAGTATGAGAATGTTGTTTTCTTTGGATTGCAATATTTCATGAAGAAATACTTGACCAAGCGTGTAACAATGGAACACATCGAAGAGGCGCAAGAATTCGCTGCTCTCCATGGCGAACCATTTAATAGAGAAGGTTGGGAATACATCGTAAACAAGCACGGTGGAAAATTCCCTATCAGGATCAAAGCAGTTTCAGAAGGTTCGGTTATTCCGACTCATAATATCTTGCTCTCTTTGGAAAGTACAGATGATGAGGTATTTTGGGTGGCTTCTTTCCTCGAAACTATGATTGTTCGCGCTGTTTGGTATCCAACCACAGTCGCTACTATCAGTTTCCACGTTAAGAAATTGCTTGAAAACTATCACAATATGACAGAAGGAAATACCGACGCAGTTCCATTTTCTCTACATGATTTTGGTGCTCGTGGCGTTTCATCCTATGAATCGTCTGCTATCGGAGGCGCTTCTCACCTTGTGAATTTCATGGGTTCAGATACTGTTGCTGGTGTTAGACTTGCAAACAAATATTATGGAGTTTCTGGGAAGATGGCGGGGTTTTCAATTCCTGCAAGTGAACACTCTACAATGACTTCATGGGGAAGAGATGGAGAAGAGGATGCTTACCGAAATATGCTCAACGCATACGGGGAGGAAGGTTCTATTTTTGCATGTGTCTCGGACTCATACGATATCTTTAAAGCGACGGAGTCGCTGTGGGGCGATAAATTACGTGAGGAAGTTATCAAATCTGGTGTTACTCTTGTTGTTCGTCCAGACTCGGGTGATCCAAAAACAGTTGTTACAAAACTCATTCAAATCCTAGAACAGAAATTTGGTTCGATTGTGAATGATAAGGGATATAAAGTTTTGAACTATGTTAAGATCATTCAGGGTGATGGCGTCAATCCGAAATCGATTCATGATATTCTAGAAGCGATAACTGGATTGGGTTTCAGCGCTTCAAATATTGCATTTGGAATGGGTGGAGGATTACTACAACAACTGGATAGGGATACCCAGAAATTTGCTTTGAAATGTTCCTCAATTCAGCGTGATGGTATTTGGCATGACGTTTATAAGGAACCAGCGACCGATCCTGGGAAGAATTCTAAAGCGGGCAAATTGGTGCTTGTGAAGGAAGGCGGACAAATTAAAACCATTCGAAAATCCGAATTTAACAGGGAAACACAAGAATCAATGCTAGAAACGGTATTTGAAGATGGAAATATTTTGAAGACTTATACATTCGACGAAGTTAGAGAAAATTCTAACCGTTAATCGAATATAGATCACCCATAAATAACTGCTATGGCAAAGTTAACTTGGGGCGATCTTTCTAAGTCCTCGAAATCCGGTGGAACAAGAGGATTAGTTTTACTGGAAAAAATACAAAAATCTATCGAATTGGAAACGGACAAGGGTAAAGCGATAATAACCGCTCCTGCTGAATTCCTCAAACTCTTAAAAAAAGAGGATTATTCGGGTATACAAAAGCAATACCAAAAATCTGGTAAACAGGGAAAATTCTTGACTGCTATCCTAAAAAATGGTAAGATAGAAAACATGAGTGTAACCAACTTAATGAAAACGAAGGATTTTGGTTCGTCGGGTGGATCAGGTGCGGGCGCTGCCATGACGAAACTTGGGGAATCCGCACAATGTCTCTATGCCGCATTATTATTTTATATCCTCAAAAAAGAGATATCACCGGAACAAGAAATTTCAAAGGATGATCTAAAAAAAGCATTGAGATATACCGATACTGATGAAACCGAAACAAACTTGCTTACAAAAGTGCCGGAGGATTGGGTTAAATCTTCAATTTCAGGAGCAAATTCTCTCTTCCATTTATATTTTAAGAAGAATACTACTAAGAAATATACGTTCCATCGTGGATCGAAATTTATCACAAGAATTGAAAAAACATTTACAAAAATAAACTCAAAAGAAAAGGCATTTGGGAATTTGAATAAATGGACACCCGCCGATATGTATGTCGTTTCAAAAGAGGGTGAAAAAGCATTATTCGATTCAAATACCATCGGAGAATTGAACAGTAAAATTTTCACTCTCTATTTGTCCGGTGATTTGATCGGAGTTTCTCTCAAAAAAATAGTTGGAAAAAAGAGGGGTTCGATAGATTATCTTAATATTGATAAAAAGGTTGAAGCAACATTCATAGAATCAAAGGGTGTGAAATATAGAGGAATGAGAGGTCATTCTACCCGTGGAACTATGTTTGATGGTATCGATGTTTATTTACAATGGGGAAATGGATCGACAGACTCCATACAATTCAGAAGTTTTGCCGGTGATACTCTTACGGGTTGGCAGGGAGAAGTAAAAGGTGCTCATGCAAGTCAGGGTAAAATATCATTGGGTCCACTGAGTTATATTTTGAGACAAAATGGTATTAATATGCCAACTTCAGCAGATTCAGCAGACTTGGCGAGGAGTATGCCGGCCGGATATTTTAAAGATTTTCATATGATGGTGAAAAAACTGAAGTTAATTGACGCCACTCTTGATGTGATGGAATTCGAAGGTATTATAAAAGCGCTGTCACCAAAATGGCGATATTCCAAATATCTTGGAATAAAATTGATGTATGAATTATCAAAAATTAAAGATCAAAAGAAGTTGAATACCTTAGTTGAGGACGTTTACTTATATGCTTCATCCAGAACAAGGTATAGCGCTCCTTATATAAAGTTGAGTTAATATGAAAAAATACAATGTAAAAACATACTTGGACGAAGTAAAACTGTCTGATTTGGGTCACAGTGATTTTGATACTGTTTTGGGTTATATTGGTAAATCATATTTTCCATTGTCAGAGAAAATGATAAGCAGGATATATGGTATCCGGCAAAAAGTTAGAGCGGGACACGTTACAACCTCAAAGAAATTATCAAGTTTAAAAAAGCTTCAAAATTCTGCAAAATCTATTCCAACATTTACGAAATACAATGATGAGGGATTACCCCGACTTTTGAGACTTTTTGGTTTTAGTCCAGGAACTATACCTCTCATAGTGATAGCTGAGGGTGTGGAGATATACAAATTCCCTGGTGATATTTTTTCGGGTGTGGATCAGCAGGGTCGACGATGGACGAAACCTGGCAATTTTATTCCGAGAGCACATATTTTACATTCTAAATTTAGACCGGAGTTGGACAAGTTTGCCCTGAAAGTTGCGGAAATGATTAGAGAACCTGGTGCAGATAACAAAACGAAACAAAAAGCTATAAAGTTTTATTTTGACGAATCGGAGAAATTGCTTATAAAATTATTACCGGATATAAAGAAAGCTTGGGAAGATCAACGTGTACCAGAATATGAATCATATAATGAAGTCGTCCTTTCCAAATTTAAAATAAAAGTAGTATATGCTATAAATTTCAAAGAGACAGCAAATGGTGATGAAATATTAGAAAAGTTGAGAATCGACCACAAAGAGTATGGCATAAGAGAACTGAAAACCCCAGAGCAATTAAAAAGTAATCTCAAAATGTTTTTTAAATAACCCTTGACAAACGTGAATGAAACCGTTATAATAGTACTATAGGGTTAAGGAATTGATATAAACACCAATGAGGAAGGAACACTAGATATGCAATTTTTCTATGGAGACCGAGATAAATTTGATAGGGAACAATTTCTTGTGAACACGATGGACGAAATTGAAAATGACTTAATTTCCTGGAAATTGGGAAAAAACTTAAAGGGTCAAAAAACAGTATCATATCAAACACCCTTTGACACTTATGTGGTTACGGAACTTGACGGTTGTTTTGAATTGAAAACATTAAGAAATCCAAAAGCGACTATAGTCAATGGAAACACTATCGATTGTATCGGAAAATTATTTTTACTGAAACCAGAAAACTTGAGGAAGAGAAAATGAAGTTGCCTACGTATCAAGAAGCGAAAGCGATTTGCAAAGCGAATCCGGTTTTCTTCGAAAAAGTAGAAGTTTTAGAAAATCATACCCAAGTTTTCATATTTGGAAGTCGGTTACCTAGTTATACTGATTTCTATGATGAAAATGGAAATGAAACTCATGCTCTAGAATTGCGTGGATTATCGTATGTTCAAAATACCCATATGGATTATGAGGTTTACCCAGCACTACGGAAGTTTTTTAATATAGATCAAACTCCGGGTTCTATGCTTGAAGATGTACAAGATTTGGAAATCCAACGAATCCAAGATAAGTGCGATGGTTCTATGATAAACTTCGTCTATACTGGAAATCGTTTTCTAGCAAAATCTAAAATGACTTTTAGTTCAGATCAAGCGAAACTAGCAAATACAATTTATCATAACCACGGTGGAATTCAAACATTTTTGCGCAAGTGCGCTGATGGAACATTCGGTCGAGTTATATATCCAATTTTTGAACTTGTAAGTCCTCTAAACAAAATTGTTTTGGATTATGAAAATACGGAATTGATCTTGCTACAAATGCGAGATGAAAATGGTGATATAGTTGATTTTTATGGATCGGATTGGCAAGACCGGTTGTATGATTTAAGCATTCCTATGTCCGCCGATTTAACCAGACAAAATACACTCGATAATATTTTGAATATAAAAAGACGATTATCGACAGAAATCGAAGGATGGGTAGTAACTTTTACAAATGGAAAGCAAATCAAGATCAAAACTGATTGGTATTTTCAAATGCACAAGTTGGTTACCGAAAATCTGGTTGCTGAGAATGGTATCATAGAAATGGTTTTAAATGAAACTTTGGATGATGTTATTTCGCAAGTAGATGCTAATGATCCTCGTCGCAAATATGCTGAGGCGATTGCTTCGGGATTCAATCAATGGTTTGCAAAGTCGATGAAAACTATCGAGCGAATGATTAAATTGTATGGAACTTATGACGACAGGAAGACATTTGTTAAAGCGTTTAGCGATACAAAATTCTTTTCTATCATCATGGCATCTCTGAATAGGGGAGATGCTGAGGATAACTTGAAAAAGTATATGCTCAAAAAGACTCGAAAGTTAACTGCTGCTCGTGAATTTGTTGAGAAAGAATTAAATATTTTAAATAAGGGGTTGACTTTGGATGGAGAATAATGTATAATAGTACCATAGTTGTAATGGTTGTGGGTCTGACTCAGACTCCCACGTATTGATAATGGAAGTGATGAATGAAACTGCGTGAAAATTTACCAATGGGAGTCATGAAACCATACGAAGTACATGACGCTATATATTTTAGAGTTCAATGTGATTGTATGGGTGAAGATCATGATTTAACAATTTACAGTGAAGAGGAACATGGTTCGGGTATTAATTTTTCATATAAATCATATATCCCAATTACAAATAGTTCCATAACAAAATGGGAATGGTTGAAAAATTTCTGGACAAGAATAACAACCGCTACAAGAATTATTGTTTATGGTTACATTGAAACCGATAATGAGTTTTTTCTTGGAAAACAAAATATTGAAGGATTACTACAAGCGTTGAAAGAACTCTCAGAGAAAGAATTAAACAGGAAAGTTACTATAACGATTGAAGATTAAATTATGGATTGGTTTACATCTGACCATCATTTTGGTCATAGAAATATTTTGAAATTCGCCAATAGACCTTGGTTTGATGTTCATGAAATGGACGTGGATTTGATTAACAACTGGAACTCAGTTGTCAAGGAAAATGACACAGTATACTACTTGGGCGATTTTGCATTGACTGGAAGAGACAATATCCAAAATATTCTTGATCAACTTAATGGAAATATCAAATTTATACCGGGGAATCATGACAAGAGAATCACTTTAGACTTAATTGCTAAATCTGGAGCAGAAATAAAACCACTTGTATTCGAGTATACAAATTATGTCAAAGGAAATAAATTACCAATAGTTTTGTGTCATTATCCAATGAGAAGTTGGAATAGATCATTTCATGGATCATATCATTTCTTTGGTCATACTCATGGAAATGCAGAACCACACTACACTTCGATTGATATTGGAGTGGACAGTGTATCTAGACATTTACCGGGTGGTTCTAGTGTAAAAGAAAATTATAGACCTGTAACTGCCCAAGAGGCGATTAATTTTATTAATGAATGGAGAAATAAAAATGTTGGAAAATGTGAAATTGAAATTTAGTGATTTGGTTGAAAAAATTAAAGAGGGTTCTGGCGAACTTTTTACAAAATTGGGTGGAAGTAATACAGTATCAGTGATCTTTATTCTGTTTATTCTCGCAGCTTTGTTTGTGGGATTTGGGACACTTTTTGGTTTTATTGTATCAGCAATTTATGGCGCTCTCGCCGCAATTTTTGGATTCACACCCGCAAGCATCACAATCTTTCAGGGGCTTGTGATTTGGGTTGCTGTTCTTTGTCTTGGTAGAGTCTTTCGAAGGGATTAATATAATGGAAAAATTTAATGTTATCAGTAAAAATGAAAAACGAAACATGCAACAAGTTGTAACTGTAGATGGTCGAACTTTTCATATCGCCATCGACAAGAACAAACCAACAAAACCAAAAACAAATCTATCTGCATCATTAGCGGAGAGCAAGCAGAAAGACAAGAAGTCAAAATCTTCTAAAAACCGACCAGCGAAAAGGAAACAAGAATAATACAATAATATGAAACGCCATAAAAAGATAAAAGAAATAGTTGAAGTTGTCGGTATAATCATCGCTGCAATCACATGGACGAAAACTCTATACGATGCTTATACTGACGATAGGACGAATGATAAATAACTATATGAGTTTAATCACAGAATCTAGCAAATATCTTTCTTCTGGTCCCTCTCAGTTCAAAACAGCAATGGTTCAAGCTGTGGAAATCCTGGAGAAATCTAGTTCAGACCCGGATATCAAGAAAGCATTAAACGATTTAAAAAATGGACGATTACCCGATCAACATTGGATGGGACAACTCAAAGAACCGAAAAGGGACGCTATACTTAAAGCGCTTCATGGTTTGAGTGATCGTGATTTCATCGCTTACGCTAAAGATTCTCAACCCCAACAAAAACACTTAAAAAGAAACTTCGGTAAGTTTTAAATAACCCTTGACAAACCCCTTCAAAACCCGTATAATAGTACCATAGGGTTAAAGAAAACACAGGAAGGAAATTCGTTATGCACGCACCCACAATGATGAAAGATGTTTATGGTGTTGATGAAGAGAACTCACTAGATAGAATCTTTCAACTGGAATCCATCTCAAGCACACTCGAAAAGCAGAAAATTATCAGAGAATTAAATGGTGCTGAGATGTTATTTTTCCACCTTATGTTAGATCCATTTCAAAAATACAATGTAACAGCAAAAAGGGTTGATGCAGATTTCAAAAAGGTTATTGCAACTAAGGTTACAGACCCAGTTTCAATCAATGTTCTAACACTGCACAACCTAAAATACATCCTCTTTGAATTGAATCAGAGGATCGTAACCGGAAATTCTGCAGTCAAGAGGATCAAAGACTTCTATGACAAACAAGAATTACCACTCAAAAAACTAATCCTCTCTATCCTTAATAAAGATTTTGGAAAGGGTGTTGGTAAAAGACTCATCAACAAATCACTCGCTCCCGGACAAAGGAAAATCCCAACATTTGAACTGATGCTATGTGACAACATGAAGACAAAAGAACTTCATAATGATTGGTCTAAACTTTCTTTCCCTTGTTATGGGGAACTGAAACTAAACGGTGTTCGTGTTATCTACATGAAGAGGAACGGGAAAATCGAATGCCTCTCAAGAGCGGGCAAGGAATATTTAAACTTCCATGCGATCAATAAAGAGGTTGAAACTATTCTCCAAGGTGTTGATAATGTATTCCTAGATGGAGAAATCCACGGCGAAACATTTGATAAGGTTATGGAAGTTGCCAGAGCGAAAACTTTGGACACACCAGACATCGATACAACGTTTGAATTCACTGCTTGGGATTATTCAACTACTGAATTATTCGATGGTGTGCAGGATAAAACACCTTTACACGAACGAAGGAAAAACCTCGCTGAATTAATTGGCAATAACAAATTGGTTAATATCACACCCCAATTTCTGGTTGAAAATGCAGAAGAAGCACAAGAATTGCTTCAGACATGGCATGATGCTGGTGAAGAGGGTGCTGTTTTCAAAAATATCAATGGATTGTATCGAACAAAACGCCACAAAGATTGGATGAAAGGGAAACTGTTTTTTGAAGATACTTTCGAGGTAATCGGAACAACGGAACACAGCAAGAAATTTGGACAATTGGGCGCTTTGATTTGTAAAATGGATGATTCAGATGAAACTTTCAAAGTTGGTTCTGGGTTTTCAGACGAACAGCGTATTGATTATTGGAATCGTCGAGAAGAATTGGTTGGGATGGAAGCGGAAGTTCAATACAAGGAACGATCAAAAAATACCCTTCAATTTCCTGTTTTGATTAAATTAAGGACTGACCGACTATGAGAATACAATTATTTTTTTCAATAAATAGTTTCGGAGGATAACTATGCACGGCACGAACTTAATAAATACAACACTTGACATTCTAGATGAGACAAAGAACTCAAAATCCGACTATGTGATATACCACGATACTATGCACAGCGTCGAAAGGTCAGTGCTTGATTTTGTGAAGAAATCACCCTTTGATATTGACAAAGACGATTGGTTTCATAGTTTTACTTCGGGCCCGGGTAAACCATCTGAGGGAAAGACAACCCCATTTCATATAAGACTTCTAAAGGGCGGAAAAGAACAAAAGAAACAACTACATTTTCAAGTATTCAATAGAGGGAACAATATTACCAATAGATTTGAACTTAATATGTATATTCTGTAAATACCCCTTGACAAACCCCTTCAAAACCCGTATAATAGTACCATAGTGAAGGAAACATTTATTAATGAAAGGTATATGATGGAAGATGTAATTTTGGATAATACAGACGACACAAAAACTGAACTGTCAGTTGGAGCAAATTGTTCTGTCAAAAATTGTGGTAAATTCTTCGATTTTTCTAGAGATAAAGATGGACGATTTATACATTGGGTCAGTAAAAAAGATAAGGATGGTGGATTTTCGAGGAAAAGTTCAAAACATAGAGCATGTTTTAATGCTGATGTGAGAAAAAAATACTCAAATAAACATAAAAATTCCCCACAAAAAGAAACGAATATACCGGGATTATCGCAGTTGGAACTTATTAAGCAGTTGGAACGATTCAAATCTATAAAACCCAACATGAAAATTGCTGAAATAGAGTCCCTTCACAATTCCATGTTATTGTGTATCCGTAGCGCTTCCAAAAAAAAACAACCCACTGAAAGACGAGAACAACTTGCTAAATCGGCGAGGATAGGAATACTCGCTGGATTCGACCAACTATTTCACCAAAATCTATGTTCATACTACAACAAAAATAAAAGATTTGATGCTCATATTAAAACCGGACCATTTAAAATCTCGCTTGAACGCTTGAATTGCCATGAATTATATAATGACATGTCGGTTAATGGTGGCAATTGTGTTTGGGTTTTCTCTAATGAAAACCAACAAAAATCATCATGTGAGAAATCAGATAAAGAGAATGGTTTTACTAATTACATCGAAATATTACTTGAAAATAATATTGAACCGAGTGACGATGCTCTCGAACTTTATTTTGAAACGTTAAAAACTTCAACGGTGATAAGTTTTATAAATGAGCAAGAAAAAATCATAAAATTGTACAGAAAAATGCTAAATGTACAGGAGTATATTAAAAAAATATGAAAACGCTTAAACCCCTTAAATTGAACGAACTAGACCAATTTTTTGAAGACGACACGAAATTTTTGTATGTTGAATCCGATGAGTATGGCGAAATCATGTTTTTCCATGTCGCTGGTTTTGTTGAGAAACAATATACAGTATTAACTATGAAAGAAAATTCAACTGCTAATGTAAGAAATAAGCGTGAACTTGAAGATATTTTAGACATCCTGAGAGTTGAGCGTGTGCATTTATGTGGAGACTTCATTGAAACAATGGAAATTATCGGCGAAGGGAATTTTTAGAATGGAGGAAACGCCCCAAATCACAATCGAAGAACTGAATGGAAAATTAGTCCATATCGGAAGATCGCTCGATGAATTCCTAAAACTCATCCAAGGTTATAATGAAAATGTGACAACCACAACCCATATAAAACAGTTTTGGTTTACTTCAACCGTGCTCGAACAATTTAGAGAAGTTGTCAAAAGTCTTGAAAATGAAAGACAACAACTAACCGAAATAATCGACAAATTAAAACAGAAAAGGGTTGACAAGACCCCTTAAAACCCTTATAATAGTACTATAGAATTAACCATTAAACGGAGGACGAGAAAATGTCAGATCTTCAAATTTTACAGGAACTGAAATTGGAACTTGGGGAAATAACCATTGCTATTCGTGGACTCGGAGATGTTGAGACCGTTGAACGAAAAACCCTGGTTGAGAAAAAGAACGAACTCAAGGAAAAAGTTCGGTTGATGGAACGATAGATGAAAGTTAGAACAAGACAATTCTATTGCTTTGGTTTTTGGGAAGATGGTTGCTCTAGATGCTATAATGATGTAACTTTCATCGAAGCTGAAAGCGAATCCCAAAGCAATAGAAATCCTGGGTGATGTGGTTAATACTACGTGGACAGCATTTAGGAAAATATTATGGAAATGATTTTGGTAAATTTAGTTTTAACAGTACAAGCATATTTAGCATTTTACCTCTTTTACTTTATTGCAGTCACTTGTTTGGCGTTGTGCTTCTTCTTATTTTTATTTTATTTTATGTGGAAAAATCATAAAAACCCTTGACAAACGCCGGTAAACCCTTATAATAGTAGTGTAAGGTAAACAAAGGAAGGGACAAGATGAAATTAACAAAAGAAGATATCAGAGAAAAGATGGAAACAAACGACAAATGGTTGATTCGTGGACTGATCGCCATTTATGATCGCCAGACCGCAGATGAGCAGGTTTCGGAAGATACGAAGCATAATAATACCATCGGATTCAACGGCGGAGACGGTCGCTGGGGTGCTAATTTCGCTGCCTTCTACAAGCAGAGGAATTTCCTAACCAAGAAGCAAATCAATTACATTCGACCAAAAATGTTGAAATACTCTGGTCAATTATTAAAGATAGCGAACGGTGAGATATGAGCATCGATATAACCATTTTGAATCACCACGTTAAATTTGTTAAAAATAAAATAAAACAAAAGACAGTGTTACTAAACACTCTGGAAAATGAAGTCAAAAATCCAAATGTTCCAGAAGACCGGGTCAGATTATACCTTGAAACTATAGATTCTATGAATCGCAAAATCAAAACATTGAATAGAGAAGTTGAAATCTTGAACAGGAAAATTTCTCAAATTATAGTGGACAGCATTTAGGAAAATATTATGGAAAAAAACGATATACTGGCCCTATATACACTGGCAACCTCAATTTTGATTAATATAATAACTTTAATTGTCATATATTGCATGAACGGTCAAATTGATGATATGACTCAATGGACCAGAAGTTATTTGCAAAATGATAAAATTGAGTGGAGTCTTGATAAAAAGACTTTTATTTTAGAAGAGTCTCTTGGTATTAATGTTCGAGCGTGTGAGGTTGAATAATGAAAACTACAGAAATAGGACTGTTGAGATCGTCCATTAGGGACTTGGATCTAAGGATAAACATGCTGAATGCTATGGGAGACACAGTTGTAGCAAAAGGAATGATGAAGGTAAAAAATAAAATGTTATTGAGATTGGACAGATTAACCGGACTCATTCCAAAGAAAATCACAAGGACTGGGAAATAGTGAAATTTAAAATTACTTACAAAAGTGGGAAAGTTTATAATAAAAGCGAAGAGGATTTAAAAGACTCTTTAAATTTAGAATCCATTACAGATGAAGCGCTCAAAAAAATCGGTGATATTGAATCCATCGAACCCATTAATTTTAAAGTAGAGAAAAATGTTTTAATTGACGTTGGATCTATTGCAGATGCTACAACTGTGTTAAAATTTGTTCAGAGTTTGAACCAGAAAGGTGATTGGGTTATTTACATTAGTACAAACTCTGAACATGTTATAGCACCCGATCATTGGGGCAGTGGTTATAGCGTTTTTAACGATTATAGTAGCGGTCGTGATAATCAGGATGAAATGATAGAAGATATAACTGGGAATACAATAATAGTAGTTCCCCATAATGTCGGATTCAGACTGCTGGGTGATAAAGATTATTTGAAAGAATATACCGAAACAGTCTCACCAAAAAAGTTTTGGGTCGCTAAAGATAAACATCGTCACATAAGCGGTCATTGGGTCCATATCTATGATTCGAAACCAATTAGGAATAATCCTATTCAAACAGATGAAGACAGAATTTGGGTGCGGGATTCTGGAACTTTTTGGAATATTGAAGCATTCCCGCATATGGACTTACTAACAGATGAGCAAAAAATTCTTTTAGAAAATATGAGTTGGTTTACTCCAGCGCAATCATTTATAATTGAGGCGCCGGTAAAATGAAATTTATTTTTTATCAAACCCCTTGACGGTCACCGGTAAAACCCTTATAATAGTAGTATGAGGTTAAAGAACAGGACCACGAAACAACTTCGCAGGACCTTGACTATCATGACACTCATACTCGCCGCTTATGTCACAGAATACAACGGCGGATATAAAACTGGAAATGTTAAAACTCAAATCGCTTCTCTTAAAAAAGGATAGGAAATGACTAAGGAACAAATCAAATTACAACTTCAACCGGATATTGACAGATTAGCAGTACTCGGATATCATGTCAGCGTTACTAGTACAACACCATTAGTTTTTGATGATGAGATTGAGCAATTTGAAATTCATCAAGGACTTTGTGAAAAACTAGTATTAGAATACGAAAATATTTATAACAAAGTACAAGAATTTGGTGCTGATGCTTCTGTTATAGTAAACACCATGGTTAAGTTAGATTTTGAAGCCCGGGCAGAACTCTTCCCACAAAAAGAGAATGTATAATGTCACCAGAATTAGTAAACCAATGGATTAATGTGGTGATGAATGTATTTGGAACTTCGTTTGTAACTTTAATACTTATGTTGATTGCCATCTTGGGTTCTATGGGAACAAGAACCCTCATAAAAGAAATGCTGGAGTTGAAGAAATGAGTACATGGAAACGAATTGACAAGCTGAGTGACCGGATGAATCAGTCTAGACGCAAGTACGCCGAGCAGATTTCTTTCCTAGACTTTCAGAAGTATTTGAATGGTAGAACCTAAATATCTTAATGAAGTATACTGTTAAGAATTATTTGGATGAAAAGGTTGACAATTTAAAAACATCTAGGGTTAGATCGAATGATAACTTAGTGTTTGATAGATTTGAACGTGTTGAAACATGGCGTCCGGGTTCTATCATGATACCCTGGACTGCCAAAATGATGCAGAGGATACAGAAGGGTAAAAAGGTTAGATCTTTACATATCACCGATTTAAACTCTGTCAAAAACTTGGTGAAAATCCAAAATACTTCAAAATCAATATCAACATTTAACAGAGTTGTAAATATTCATACATTCATTTCGCTCATACGGACATACTCTGGTGGTGATGATATGGGTGTTGAAAACGATGAGACAAATAGCGTCGCTGTAGTCCTTTTATCTGGTAAAAAACTCTTGAGCGTAGATGAAGATATTTGGACCAGTGTTGATGCTCAAGGTCGAAGGTGGAGCAAACTAAGTGATTTAGTACAGCATAAGGATAATTTTCGAAAACGCTTGGAAAATGAATTACTAGAAATAAGAGAGAAAATATTAAAAAAGTTCATGAAAAAATACAATATAAAAGTTGAATGGAGAGATCTAGCACAACTTGAAGACAAAAAGTTGAAAGGTAAAATTATTGGTGAATATCACAAGCAGATGGCAAAATTCCTAAAGAAAAACGTCGAAGAAATAGAAGCGTCTACTAATGTCCAAAACTCATACTCCGGTTATAATGAACTCGTTTTATCCAACTTTAAAATAATGAAAATTTATACAACTAGATTTCCAAGAGAAATCTTTAGCGGCGGTCCATGGTTTTCTAAACCCAGTCCAAAACAAAAAGACAACATGATGAACTATAGTCACGTTGTTCCGCTGGAGTACGTCGATCCTGAAAACGACTATTCAACCCTCTTCAAAAAAGTTGTAAAATATATAAAAGTTACAGGTTAACCCTTGACAAACCACTCCAAAACCCGTATAATAGTAGTATAGTTCCACAAAGTACAACGTGGGAGCCGCGGTGGCACCTGCAGTAAATTCTGTAGCGAGGTTGAAATAGTTTAAAATAGTTCATTTAACCCTTGACATAACCAGGTAAAACCCTTATAATAGTACTATAGGGTAAAGAAAGGGAATTATGAAAAACACTAAAACATTCAAAAAGAACTCCAAGGACCTGCTTGCCACTCTAATGTCAGAGCAGAATTTAACTATCATTGTTAAACCTGGAGCAAGGACCGCCTGTATCAATGTCCAAACAAAGACTATCACCATCCCAGAATTCGCTTCTGAGGATGAAAATGTATACGATATGTTCCAGGCACACGAAATTTCCCACGCCATGCACTCTGATATGGTTGATATCCACAGGATTTTTGAAAACGACAGACGACCTGGATTCCAATCTTATATCAATATCACCGAAGATTCTAGGATTGAAAGGGTCATACAAGACAAATTCCCAGGACTCAAAATCGTGTTCAAGAGGGCATACAAGAAATTGACTGAAGACGGTTGGTTCGGGGTAGATCCTCATGACCAAGAAACACTCGACGATATGCTACTTATTGATCGTGTCAACCTTGAAGAGAAAAGCGCCGGATCATTCCCTGTAAGATTCTTCAATGAAACGGAAACTGCACTTCTGAAAGGCGTTCAAAGCGCCGCCACTTACCGGGACGCTCTAAACGCCGCAGAAAAGATATACAAATATGATGAGGCAGCGATCCAACAAAAGATGGACGAAGCAAAGAATCAACAAGAGGATGAAGGTCAAGACACACCAGAAGATGGTGAGGGTCAAGAGGCGCCAGAAGCACCAGAAGCACCAGAAGCACCAGAAGTACCTGACTCTAACACAACTTCTGATGATGCTGACGGTGAAGACTCAGAGGATTCAGAAGACTCAGAAGATGGTGGGGACACCGAGGATGGTCAATCCGGTCCGGGTGAAGATGGTAAAGACTCAGAGGATACCGAAGAGACTGAAGACGGTGAGAACTCAGAAGATGGCGAATCCGGTGATGACTCTGATGACTCTGATGACTCTGAAACTTCTGATAAAACCACCGAAGATGCTGGAGAGAATGAATCCACAAAAACCGGCGGTGACTCAATTGTACAAGAGACACCAGAAGGACCAGAATCCGCAACTGACAAGGCATTCCAGAAAAAACTTGATGAACTTGCCGAAGAGACTGAAACTGAAAACACAGGAAATGAGGAACCAACCTCATACTCTCTTGAAATGCCACAGTGGAATATGAAAACTACTGTGGTTGGATGGAAGGATATTTATAACGAACAAAATACCGATACTCTCCAGAAGATTTCCAAACTCAAAGGTGCGGATTTCTTGGATGAGGAATTCTTCAAATCAACCGAAGAATGGGTTGATGATGAGGAAGAGGAAAACGACGATGAAGAATACTACGAAGAGCAAGGATACTAAGATGGAGGAAATAAAAAAATAAAGTTTGAGAAACCCTTGACATAACCCGGTAAAACCCTTATAATAGTACTATAGGGTAAAGGAATTGATTACACCAATAAGGAAGGGAAACCAAATGGGATATTACAGAAGACCTTCAAAGATAAGTTTAAAGAAATCGTTTGTTTATGCGAAGAACACCATAAACGCCATTGACGCAAACTACAAGGCAGAAATCAATCACATGTCAAATGTTTTCATTCGAAAGCAAAGAGCACTCGCTGCTAAGATGGTGTCCCATAATGAAACGGGTAGGATTGACACAAACTTAATCCACCAATACAAATACTCAGACAAAATCTTCGGAAGAAGCGAAAATCACACTTCTGGGAACAACCATGGTTTACTTGTCATGCTTGACAGCTCTGGTTCAATGGCCCGGGATAACATCGCCGGATCATTAATCCAAATCAGAAACCTTATCAAATTCTGCACTAAATCAAATATCCCATTCAGGGTTGTAATATTCAAAAATGTTGGTGGGGCAAGGGGCAAGGACTCTAAAGGGAATGTAGTAACCTCTAGAGCGACATTGAGAGAATGGTTTTCCTCTCAAATGAATAAAAAAGAACTTGACGCCATGACCAACTATGTGTTTAGAAACAATGGTTGTGGATCGTCTCACTGGCTTGACAGCATGGGCGGGTGTACACCACTCGCCGACTCAATCACAATGTTGAGACAATATGCTTTCAACTTTGTCAAAGAAGAGAATATACAACTTGACAAATTGACTACTGTTATAATTACAGATGGCGCTTCAGGTGCATATAGCGCTTATAACTCAGAACATGTATCCAATGATAATCAAATACACCGGGCATCACAAGACACCCACGGACTGGGTCAGATAAATGGAACCATTGTTGATCCAAAATTTAACACCACGACTAAGGTTGACACTAGGATAAACTGTGCAACACTGCTTAAGCACTACAAGAAATTACTCCCAGGCAAATTGATGGGATATTACATTGGAAATAACCCGGGTTTGGGACTCTCAACTTATGACGAAGAGTTTGGAACTGGGAAAGAGAGGACAGAAGTTAGAAATGAAATTTATGACAAAAAATTCGTCTCACTGAAAAACTTCGCTGGATATGATGAAATGACCTTTATTGACATCGACATGATGAAGGTTGGAGGACAAAATGTACCACACAGTTTCCGCACTTACAAGCATCAAGAGAAGACGGATTTCATGGATGAATTGAAGGAAAAGAAAAACAGGAAAAAGATCCTGGTCGACTTTGTAAACTCGATGGCATAAAATAAAAAAATAAAGTTTCAAATACCCTTGACACAACCCGGTAAAACCCTTATAATAGTACTATAAGGTTAAAGAAAGGGAGAAACCAAATGGAAATTGAAATCACAGAACTACTGGAAAAGATCAAAGAGGATTACTTAAATTTCAAACTGGCCAGCGAATATGCTCACACCGAAATCTCAAAGAAGATGATTGTCGAATTCAATGATGGACTCAAGGTGCTCACCGGGAAGAAATATATCAAAATCGAAAAAGAAAACTCGGTATGGGGTTTCATCGTCAACACTGAGACCGATAAGAAATTCCGCAAAGGTGATATCCTCATGGCTGCCAGCTTCAAGGCACCCGCAAGGAATCACGCTCGGGGAAATATCATCGATGGAGATTACCAAATTAATTGGACTGGACCAAACTATTTGATATAAACCCTTGACAAACCACTAGGAAACCGTTATAATAGTACTATAGGGTTAAGGAAAACGAACCAAAACGTTTTAAGGAAAGGAAACAAAATGGCTCGAAGGAAAATTACACAAGAACTACTAGAAAACTTCACCGCTGTTGTAGACGCCTCAATTGATGGAAACGCTATCAAAGAGGTAACAAAGAATGAGGTAATCAGACTTGCTGAAACATTCCTCGCTGAAAATCCTACCGATATCGCTCCTGCTACACTGGCGTGGAACACTATCAAGGACTTCAAGGTTGGAAGAGGACGATTCACCACCGCAAAACATTTTAATAGCGCCCTGGTTGAAACTTCCTTTCCTACCTTACCTTCTAACGACACTCCTGCCCCTGCAATCGGGGCGCTACCTCAAACGGGGGCAGGAACTAAAAAATTGGATGTAGAGACAAATCAAAACTTTGTCCCTTCAATAGATCCAAACTACGTTGCTGATGATGTTTACAAAACTATCAACAAGGTTTTAAAATCCAACCAATTCTTCCCGGTCTATATTTCAGGCCCTTCTGGGATTGGCAAAACCACCGCTGCTGAACAAGCTTGTGCTAAACTGAAGAGGGAAGTTTTTATTCCTGCCATCACCACTGAAACTAATGAGGATGACTTACTCGGTGGATTCAGACTTGTTGACGGAGAGACTGTCTGGTTTGACGGACCTGTTGTACAAGCGCTGAATCGGGGTGGGGTTCTGGTCCTTGATGAGATTGACCTCGCTTCCTCGAAAATCATGTGTCTTCAGGGCATTCTTTCTGGAAAGGGTGTTTTTCTCAAGAAGGTCAATAAAATGATCAAACCCGCTCCTGGATTTACCGTTATCGCAACTGCCAACACAAAAGGTCAGGGCGATGACTCTGGGAAATTCGTTGGAACTACAGACCTAAACGAGGCCTTCCTAGATAGATTCCCAATCGCTCTAGAGGCAAATTATCCTACTGATGTTACTGAAACTGAAATCCTTCGAAGGATTTGGATTTCAACCGGGAATGTTGTTGATGAAAATGCCGCTGCTACTATCAAGAACTTGGTTGCTTGGGCAGGAATGAACCGACAGGCTTACATGGAAGGACTTTCGGACGATGTAATCTCTACACGCCGACTGATCAATATTGTTCAAGGACTTGGAATTTTCGGACTGAAGTCGATCAAGAAAACCTTGGGAATGGTCCTGACTCGATTCGATGAGGACACCAAGAGCGCTCTTGTGGATCTCTACAGGAAGATTGATGCCCGCTTTGATGAACTTGAGAAGGAAGAGACTAACGCATAAACACTACGGTTCCAATGGTTCTGGACGACATTAAACTCTGAACCACCTTTCCTTACCTTTGGGAGGCGCTACCTTTCCTGGCGCTTCCCTTTAAGGAGTGTAAATAGATGGTTCTAAGCGATTTTAAGCAAGGTTTAAGAGGGTATAAATGAAAGCAGAAGACATACTAAGAGAAATGGTTCGGATACACGAACTCATAGAACCACACAAAAAGAGGATCGCTGAATTATCGGACTTATGGTATGATTTGGATATGAGTACTGAAGAGCAGGAAAGACTTTTCAGCGAAATGGAGAGGTAGAGATGGTGGAAACGCAAACGCATACAAAAAATATGGTTGGTTTTATAAGGGTTCAGCACCTGTACGCGGTGAACATTAATGGGAACTAAACCCAAACAACCCAGAATTTGCGGCCGCTTATCCAGGCAATACTGTCTTAGCGGATCTAAATTTATTAGAATTCCCATCGGCGTTGACAGAGTTTTTTAAAGGGTAGAACTTGGAAAGATGAACCTTTGAAACTCGAATTTAAAGTCACCCACCAACAAACCACTAGAGTTGAAATAAAGGTGAATGAAAAATAAACCGAAAGTATTTCCGATAAAGGGTTGACGAACCACTTCAAAACCCTTATAATAGTACTATAAGGTTAAGAAAATGAACATAACTGAGAAGGGAAACCAAATGTCCAGATTAGAAAACCTAGATCTCACAGCAATCACCCTCGAAGAGTGCCTCGCCGAAATCAACGACGAAGCTGCAGACCGCCAGGCTGCAAACGCTGAGGGTTGGTACCCAGGTCTTGTCTCGGACCTTGCTCACTGGGCAGAATACGGAATTACCACTGCAGTTGAACTCGGGGAATACCTCGGCGCTGCAGTGGCGCAGGAAGAGGATAAATGTGTATTTATTGCTCTTGATGCCGCTTTTGAGGATTCTAGGACATTCACTTCTGCTGACCTGGAAGTTGATCAGGTCTGGTAAATAAATTAAAAAAACCCTTGACAAACCATCTCAAAACCCTTATAATAGTACTATAGGGTTAAGGAAATGACAAAGGATAAGGAAATGAATTTAATCACCGGAACAAATGACAGGATTACAGACGTTATACTAGGACTCTCCCAGGGCGACAAAATGAAAATCGCTTTCGAAACTGTTTCCGATTACACAGGCATTGTAAATCGTGATACTCTTCGATCCATATTACTACGAAGGGATGCAATCAAGAACTCGGGCAAAACTCTCACCGTTGGAACTAAATGGGTTTCTTTGAAATAAGGAAGGGATAAACCAAATGTTCAAGCTAGATTTCAGAGACATCAAAGATACAAACAAAATTTCCGATATCGGAAATTATTGAGGGAGTTATGACTAAGCATAAAGACCCTAAGAACGATCTCCCTTCAGCAATAAAACGCATTGAAACTTTAGAAGAAAAACTAGACAGGCAGTACAGGTTATTGCACAAAATTTCTGAGGATTTGCAGAAGTTACAAAGCGATTTTGATTGGGAAAGAAGTTAGGATATGAACACTTACCAGTATGTACGAGTAGGAGAAAGAATGAAAAATGCAGCACCAGACAAATTAGTAATATGCGGCACATGCAAAGGCGTTGGATCACTAGAGAATATCTACCCGCCAAGGAAGCCCATCCCCTGCCCCTATTGCCACGCTACAGGCAGGATGTACAAGGCTAAGAGCAATGTACCTCCTATTATTCTATGAGCGGGCGGGACAAATTTATACCTAAGTATGCTAAGTACACCCCCTACAAAGGGCGCTTGGTCTCTTGCGAAGGAGCTATCCCCCTGTCTGAATCCCTGAAGGGGGTCATTGGGGCCAATACAGTCTACAAGCAAGAGAACCTTCCTCTCAAAGCTAATGTAGTCCTATCTATTGAAGCCGGGTGCTGCATTAAGCATAATTACTATGTAGTCCAGGAGAAGCGGAAGGATCTAAAAAAAGTAGGAATGCTCAAAGCTACTTTCGTGCTCATGGAATATAAAGGTAGAGTTACCTGGTTCCCACTAGACAAGGCCCCAATGGTAGGCGCGGAGTTACATAGGACAAGCGGCTGGGGGTTTAAGGTGACAGGGTTTGTAGACTGGTTGGTAAGTCGAAGCCCTGTAGAAGCCAAGCGTAT
>Ga0208013_1000142_pt1 | contig 51429 bp, 65 predicted proteins | sample 16_taG_FD_184091 | JGI IMG/M metagenome (GOLD analysis project Ga0208013, IMG submission 184091) | Marine viral communities from the Subarctic Pacific Ocean - 16_ETSP_OMZ_AT15313 metaG (SPAdes) (version 2) | ecosystem: Environmental > Aquatic > Marine > Oceanic | place: Pacific Ocean | collected...
GGAGAAAATCCATAAGACGACATATTAGCTTTCCTTTATCAATTGCATTGCAAAATTTTGTGAGTCTTCGAACAATTTTTTACTCCAATTCGGAGGCGGTGCGATATTTCCCAATAATTCATAATTATAAATAGTTACCAAAGTCAATAAATTTTCTATATTCATACCGGCATAATAAAAATCAACAAATTTTTCTGAATTTATTAAATTGTTTATCATCTCATCGTCATCATATGAGCCTATTATTGATTTATCAATTGTTTGATCGGGGATCTCCTCTTCAAAAGATACAATTGGTAACAAAAAAGAGGGCCCCATTGTGCCACCCTTTAATAAAAAGGCTTTATTTTTATATCTTTCTGAATTTAAATCAGGATGATCTGTGGGATCAAAATCAGACTCTTTCACTCCTGATATATCAAGTGGGTACACCGAAGATATTCTAATTCCATATTTCCAACCATCTGGCCACGAGTCTGATATTTTATTGCGAATGGCCGTACCAATATAGGATTCCAAATCCGCAAGTCGTTGAATCCCACTTGGAATGCTCTCGGCGGTTGAAGGGCCTACATTAATATATTTCTCCACTCTTAGATAAGGGATCTCTGTAGTACGATCAAAAGAATCAACATTTCCTACCACATTCTTGACTTCTCCATTGTTGAGAGTAGCGCCAAGTGATAGTGTTTTGATATTATATAGACCTCCAATCTGAATTAAACCTTTGATTATCGCGTAACTGGTACTATTAAAATATTCCGATATTCTTTCGGCCACAAACAATGAAACTATATAATCGATGTCATCTTTATTGTCGTTCAAAACATCGCTCCTATTAGATATTTCTCCCCTTATCCAACTTCTTATGACTTCATTAAAATTTTCCGTTATCTCTTCCAGATTATCATCTGTATTTTCAACAATTCCAGTCTCGACCAATTTTAAATAAATTTGACAAATTGTTTCATAAAAATTCAGTTTTTCACTGCCAAATATTTGTGATAAATTATTTTTCACCAATTCGGATAACATTTTTTTAGTTTCAAGTGTTTCGGGATTAAAACCAGCAAAAATTGAAGTACCCCTTAAAATAATCTCAGAAATTATTATATTGGTCAATAAAATCAAACCGGCATAGTTGGTGGTCAATTCTTCGGACGATGTTGCCATATTAAATGGCACATATAAAGAGCCTTCTAAATTTAAATTTGCTTTTTTATATAAATCTCCCACTTGTTTCTCTATATCAGGGCTTCCCACCAAAACACTAGAATTATCCTCAAGTTTATCATATAAATTTGTCCAATAAGACTTATCATATGCTGTTTTGCCCGAAGTGGGCAATATTTTATCTTTTATTACATTCTGGTATCGAAATACATGAGTTTGCAAGGGAGAAGGCCGCTCTCCGAACGGAGTTGAAACTAAAAATCCAGTTTTTATTTTATTTCTCAGGCTTGCGACTGGAGAGAGAGAACCTTCTAACAATTCAGAAATTTTATGGGCCCCAGATTCCAAATTAGTTGTCGGAGGCACTTTATAACTTAAAATATTTTCCTTGTTAAAAGAGACACTCATATTTCCACTTGATTTCTGTGAAGATGCTATCTTAGGCTGATATAATGACATTTGAAAATTATCACCGTTAATTTCTGAGTCATATCCCACATCTTTTAAGCGGTTGGCGCGGGTTTTGAAAGCTTCCAATACAGTCAATGACGGCGCCGGTGACAAAAGTGCGGTTGGATCGAAAGGCAGGAGGGCCAAAAACTTTTGATTATTATAGCCCACAAAGGGAACACCATTGTTTCCCAGTATAACATCAAAAAATCCCTTGTTTTTATATAAATCATTATGATAACTTTTATAAAATATTTCCAACTGCTTATTTATTCCTTCTACAAAATATTCAGCTTGTTTTTCTTTGATTTTTCCGTATACTGGTCCGTCTGGATCCAATATACTTTCCATAGCTTGACCAAAAATGGGCGCCTGAGCATTCCCCATAGTGCTTGCTGAAAAACATAGTTTATCTTTCTGGATATTCTTTAAGACATCCTCCATTCTGGAAATTTGTTCTTCTGTTATGCCAGGTTTATTTTGAAGATATGCCCTGTCCAGCATATCTGTTTCTATTATACAAAATTCTACGGGAAGAGACGCATTATATAGATTATTAAAATAGTCTGCTTCCATCTTTGAAACATCCAGAAGTTTTCCAATTTCCAAGAATATTTGCTCTATATCAGAATAATTTTTTAAATAAACTTCGAGGGGGGTATCAGCAACCAACTGTCTTACTTTTTCGTAGGTTGTTCCTCCGGCTTCACCTTTAAATAATTTTATCTTTTCATATTCACCCAAAGACACTGAAATTATTTTTAAAAAAGAATCAACTTCTTCAAGACTCAATTCCTGTGTTATATTTGCGGGTTCTCTAGCATCATATATTATTTGTCTGACACACTCATTAACTTCGGAACTCTCTTCTTTCTTATTATTTGCAACTTTATAAAAGGCATCGTGCATAAAATTTTCATTTTGAAATAAATCTGGAATGTATCCGCCTCTCTTAAAATAATCGGTATCTCCCGAAACGCCGGCCGATATAATTTGAAATAATTGAGACATAGTAGATGTTATCAATCGGACAATGAGTCCAATAATTATATTTTTTATTTCTTCCACTACAATTGTTGCAAGAGAGGAAAATACTGAAGAACCACCACCAGAGGCCTCTGGTAATTTTGGCATATTTATTCTTTTGCACGGATTTAAAGCTATTTTAGTTTTAATAATGCCTGAATGGCCGGTGGTGCACTTGCTTAAAACCCCAGTAGTTAAATCTGTAAAAAAACCAATCCATCCCATCTCATCTGGGAATATATCTAACAGTGTGCTCAATAAGTCGTTAGGATTAATATATAAATTTACCGATTCTTTATATGCTCGGAACCTAACATCAATATCAGCAGCTTCCTCATCTGATGTTGGAACTTTTAATGTGTATTTTTCATACAGTGCATCGTCTGTTTTTAAATTTTTATTATAATCAGGAGGATTATAACCTTTTGCTTTCCACGGAAGGATAGTGTCGCCCACTAGTTGTCTGTATTTTTCCACTATTTCTGTAGATTTACCAAATTTCCCTATATTTTTAGATAAGGCATATAGCTTATCATTATCTAAATTTTCTAAAGCACATTTAGAAATTTCCTCAGAATATTCATCTGCGTTTAGGTAGGACATGGCAGTATTTGCCACCAACGATATTAAATCTCCCAAACCACAAAAACCAAGTCGGTTTAAAACATCTTTTCCTAGTGATTGGAGAGCTTCTTTGCCTTGTTTTTTGGATACCTTTTGTAAAATATCAGGAAGACTATTTAAAAAGGCATCTCCAATTTGATTTTTAACATCCTCGGCAAATGTTAGCTTTTCTTCTTCGGATTCTTCTAATTCTTTATCTTTTTTTGCTTTTAATTCTGGAGTCAAGCATGGTTTATCGTAAATGGAATCCAAAACTGCATTTTGAAACAATTTTACTGATCTTTTAGAGATTTCTTTAAAAGCCGCAGTTCCTTTATCTATATCTTTATTCGAAATTCCATAAGAAGTGCTATTTTTGTCTGTTCTTTTTATTATATTGCTATTTGAGGCACTATTTTTAGACGGAGTATTGAGAAACCTTGTTTCAATAATATTTTGATATGTTATAGATGCAGATTTGCACAACGCATATAGCTCGTCCAAAGAATAAATGAAATAATTTGTTTGTGGTCTATTTTGAGGATTTGTATTTATGAAATCACTAAAAGAAACCGCCAAGGTCGTTCTTGTTAAGAAGCCAAATAAAGAAATATATACTATTTCGTATGAATTGTTGAAATGAATTTCTACGTTTTCATAAATTGAAGAATCTATATCGTTTGAGGTTATTAAATTATTTAAATTTGAAGAAAAAGAATAAAGATTGTCAGCTTCCAAGATAAAATCCAGACCTTTATAGCCAGAATTTTTCATTTTAGAAATATCTTCAATATAATCTGCCTGAAACTGTTGAAATTTCTCTGCGACCAGATCAATCTTGTCATAAAATGAATCTAAACTATAAGAAGACTTTAAAGAATCTTCTAAATCAGGTGGAGGAGCATCAGATAATCTATCTATTTGATCTTTTGGGATTCCCAATAAGATTTTTTGTTTTATATTGGGAAATGGACTAATAAAATCCTGAATTACTTCAATCTTTTTAATTAAATCTGCTCTATATTTTCCATATGTAATGGCTGATGCTTCTGTGCCGTCTGCGGTCTCTTTTGCTAGGGCGGCCAATATATTATCTAAAAATAAAGAATAATAACTTGAAAATACACCACTTTTTGCGTCTTCTGCGACAACTTCTTGGTTCAATAAAATTGTAGAAACATATTGATCAGTTGAGCTATCGTAATATGTTTTATTGGCAGGTATTATTGTCCAATCTTTGGGTATCTCTGATAATGCAGAAGTTGTCATTAATTTGTCCTATTAAAATCACTATTGATATAGGAATTACCAAGCGAATAGGTATAATTAAACTCATCGAAAAATAAATTTGTTTTGATGCCCAGTCCTCCAACTAAACCAATATTTATATTTGTAGCAACAAATTTTCCAGCACTCGGGGCTAAATCTGGAGAGGGGGCTGCGGTCATGATGGGTAGAGCCACAGGATGAGTGTGAAGACCCAGAGCTTGACCAAGCATTGCATTTTCTCCAGCTATATCCATTACCATATCTGCCAGCTTATCTATTCTTTTATATAGTGTATATATACAATCTATAAGATTATCACCTTTTACTAGTGGTTGTAAGTCACTGTCATTATTGTTGGCTATAAGTTCAACTCCTGTTCCAGAACTTATCTTACCACTCTTTGAATTATGATCTCCACTTGGGGAAGTCACAATCTTGACGCCCAGCCTTCCTTTGATGGCAACATTATCAGCTATAATAGCAACACCTGAACGATTTTCAAATTTTGGATTATCACCTTCTGCTAATTTACAAGCTTTATCTAAATCAGTAGTTTGAGATATATATACTCTAGCAGCATCGTGATCAAAATCATCATTGACGAATAAATTAGAGTTTTTTGCAGCTTCGGCTACGGCTGATACTCTTCCACAAACGAGGTCTATGGATGCGGCTGGTGCTCCAGTGGCACTGTAACCGGTTCCTGGACCTCTGGGTGCGTCCTGTGCCATCGTGATATAACTTCCGTTGTGTTCGTTGGTTTTTGCAGCGTCGATGGCATTATAAGTCGGTAAGGATACAATTCTGTTTTTTCCATTGATACCTCGACCTGAAACATTCTTCTTGGGGCTAAGTGAATTATTTAAAGAAAGAAAATTTTGTTGTGTTTGGTTGAACTGATTATCGGCTAAATTAGTATAGTATGGAGAATTTAACCATGGTGGTAATAAATTTTGACTCATTTATCTTTTCTTCTTTTGTGTTAGCGCCCCGAATAATTTTATATGCATTCCGACAACGGCTGTCTTATAATTATCGAGATATTTTTGATTTTCGGCCACGATTGCTGTGATTTGGGCATCTGTAAATCTTTTTACTTTAAAATATTTGAAAGAAAGGGGATCAACACTAATTTTTTTACCAGATTTTACAACCTGTACTGAAAAATGAAGATGGACACCGGTAGACCCACCGCTTCCTGGCCATGAACAGTATAATCGGCCGACTGGCGGTTCGCGGTCTGGATTCGGAGTTGTATAACCCCAATTCCCGCCGCCGACATATGCAATAACGTGGCCCGCTGGCACGACATCCCCGCGCCTGAGTTGCACGGGCTTGCCATCTTTGCCTTTTTTTGTAGGATGATTCCCCACCCTTACTATATGACAATAGCCAGTATATACTTTATAATCTCTATCTCCGGTGGGGTGAGTCATACCCATAGAGGCGCCTCCGCTAGTGGGGGCCCCGATTGGTTTTATTTCTGGCCACCCCTTAGAAGCATGATTTTTGTTCGGGATCGGTTGATATCTTCTTTCCATCGCTGTTTCGGGGCTTACTATATATCGAATAGTTCCAGCGGCTGGGGCGACAATTGGCATTAGGGCGGCGACCCAACAATCTATGCCGTTGTGAGGTCGGATGGTTCCTGACCCCATGGGATCTTTTCTTCCCGGTTTAATTGCAAATTTGCTTCCGCAATGGATTTTTGAATTTTTTGTTGTTCCAGTTGCCAAAGGATTGAATTCCATCTGCCAATTTAGTTCTTCGGTTATAAATGTAACGTCTGGGTGAGCGGGGAAAGCACTTATGGGAAATGAACTTACTGGTGATTTATAAAACCCACCTGCCGGAACAACAAGGACACCATTTACAAAGACTGGCATTGCTCCTCCCCAATTTCCCGCAGGAGGGGTTGTTACGAAGTCTGCTGTTAAGCCGGTTTGCTTAACCACTTTATCAATTTTACACATATTTTTATCATCATTTGTATATGTTTGATATACCTCCGATCCCACCTCGATTAGAGGACTTCCGGCTTCGCCCTTCGTTATGATAGCTTGCGGGTGTAAATAAGTCATTATTCGCCTCGTAAGTGCATCGGAGGGAAGTGCGGAACCACTATTGTTATAGTAATAAGGGGGATGACCGGCGCGCTCGGGGCCCTCTGCGCACCTAGTACTCATTGTCTTGTGGTTCTGGCGTACAGCTTCCAAATTGGCTGCATCGGTTTCGCCCATGTTTATTTGAAGCGCCTCAAGGAAAGAGGGGAGGCGTTCAGCGACGCATACAGAAAGCCTTACATCTGATTTTGTTTTTGTACTGCTTTCCCCGATCACCCTATCTATTATAGATGGGACTACTGTGCTGGCATTTGTTTGAGTTGCGAAAGCGGCAGGAACAGCATCAATTGATCTTTTAAAAGAGTTAAATTCTCCCAATTGTTCTCTTAGATATAGTTCTTCTGCCAGGGCTTCTGGGCTCTTTTCAGCCATTTTTTAATCCCCCCTCTTGGAGCAAATCAAAAATACCCCTCTTATCATCGTCAGTTAGTCCGACTTGTTTCGACTCCTCCTTTTGTAAAAGAGTGGAAATTTTGACCAATTGTTCGTTTGATCTTTGGAGAGTCTCAACATATTTAGCAGCAGTTAATCCGACCTCTTTATGTCTTTCTTCACTTTTGCTAAGATAAACCATAACATCGTCGAGAAGACGACGAGTTATATCTCTATCATCTCTGATGTTTTTGATGGCTTCATCAATATATTTCTCTGTCTTTTTCATATCTCATTGGTCTCCCCGATCCCATTTTGTCTTGAATGTTTTATATTTTTTTCTCATCTTATTTAAAGAATTAACAATCTGTTTGGTATTCAAGCCGGTAATTTCTCTCATGTACAAATAAATAGCTTTCTTATTAAAAATTTCTATATCATCTGGCGAACTTAGTAAGATTTTTACAGCTTCAAGGACTTTTTTCTCATTTTCCTTCAATTTATCGGTATCCCATGTTTCTATTTCAGTCCAAAGATGCTTCCAAAACTCATCCTTTTCCCTAGTCTCATCATAATCGTTGGTGGTGGAAACGTGCTTTAATTCAAGCTCTCTCGAAAGTTCAGAAAGTTCTATTTCTCTTTGATTTTTCTTCTTATTTTTTTTAACCTGCTGTATAAACCAATTTTTTGTTATGACTGAAAAATATGAAAAGGCCTTTGATCCCTTGGAGGGATCAAATTTATTTAAAACAGTAATCAACCAAATTTTACACTCGTCTCTTAGTACCTCAATATTTGGTAAAATTGTAAATCTATATGTGAAAACAATCTTATCGACTAATTGACTAAATACTGGCTGCAATAATTTGACATATAATTCTTCCCTTCTTTTGAAGGTGGTCTCTGGAAGATTATATTCATTAATTGCGTCTTCGTGAATTTGTGTGAAATAATTTTTTGAATTTTTGCTTCTGCGGATCCTGCGGCGCCTTTTCTTCTTTGGCGCGACTTTCTGTGATGTCGTCATTGATAAATTCCTCTTCTGTTATGTCATCTTCCGCATATAAATTAGGCTCATCAAACGCTTCGGTCAAATCTTGTGCGTGTCGTAATAAATGTCTCAATGTTTCGTCCCCATAAAACATTTCTAATTCATATACGGATTTAAGATGATTTGTAAAATTGTGAATAACAGTCATGGTTTCTGTTAATTCATCATCATAATATTTTATTTGTTGTATAGATTTCCACCCATACCACAGCAAAAATATATTAAGTGCTGCCGATAAAAGCAATATTAAAAATAAAATCACTGATATTAATATCCAATTCATGCTTTATATTCCTTCTCTTTTAACTTTTTCTTTTCTTCTTTAACGGACTTTTTGTTCTTTTCTATATATTCTTCGACCAAAGATCCAACCTTCTTTTCAATTTTTGCCGTTCTAATCTTTTGAATATAGGCTGGAGTAGATGGAACACGACTAAAATCCCGAGAATCACAAGAAATGCAATTCGTCAGGGCCTCTGACATGCCGTGTTTTATTTCGAAGTATTCATCGCAATCTTCGCAATGATAATTATACCTCGGCATCTGTCTGTTCTTCTTCCTCTTGTTGGCCGAACTCTAAAATGGGTGGATTTTCCACTATCAACCCGTCGTCGGTCTCTTTAAAGACGAATTCTTGAAAAACTGGAACAATATCTGATTGATCCATTAATGATTTTTGAAGAGCCATCATTACTGCTCCAATTGCTTGATTTGATAAGTGCATATCTATTCTCCTTGTATATATTATAACCCACTATTCCTTGATTGTCAAGGATTAAAGTGAATTATTTTAGTCTTCCTCTGAAATGGCGCGCCCTTTTAAAAGTTCCCAATCTTTTTCTGGTCTAACTTCTAAATTCTTTTCCCAAACTGCTCTTAAAAATAGAGGATTATATTTATTTTTATCAGAATGGTCGATTAACGCTAATAAATCTTTTGGGAAACATGTGCCCCCGAAGCCTCTCGCTTGATCGGGGCCCGGTGTGTTGAGATGCGATTTACCAATTCTCACATCCAAGAGGGCCAAGTCTTTTACTTTATCATATTCTATTGATAAAGCTTGACATATATCATACATTTCATTTGCAAAAGAGACTTTAGTTGCCAAAAATGTATTCGTAAAATACTTAACCATTTCGGCTGTTTTATAGTCGGTTAATTGATAATTTTTGCCTACAAAATGTTTTTCAAATAAATCTTTCACCACTTTAATGTCTTTTTGTTCGCCGCCAAAAACCACCCGAGAGGAATTTTTGAAATCCTCAATGGAATTTTTTTCAGTAAGGAATTCGGGGCTGTATACGAGGCGCATTTGGGGATATATCTTTTTGATCCAATCGCATGTACCGGGGGGCACTGTGGATTTTAAAATAATTATATTATCATTGTACCAATAATGAATAGCCGCCATCACCTTCCCTATAATAGATATATCGCAACAACCCTCTTTTGTCATGGGGGTAGGCAATGCTACAAAAATTATCTTGGTGTGGTGTAAGACCTCATATATCGCGTTACAGTTAGCTCGGGTTGGGTCCTTATCATAAATCATGAATTCATGAAAGTCTTTAAAATTCTCATAAATTGCATTTCCAACAAATCCTTTACCTATTAATCCTATTTTATCCATTTTTCATCTCCATATCTAAATCAAAAGATAAATATTTTTTCCACTCATCATGGATTCTTAAATCTTCGCGTCCTTGGTGGTCCGTAAATAAGAAACATTCGGTTTTGTGCCACAAGGCCCAGTAAAGCAAAATGCTATTAAAACCAACAAAATATTTACATTCTCTAATTTTCTCCAATGCTGGAATAAAATCTAGTTTTCCACTATAATTTATACCAAACTCTGGAATAAAATCATTATCTATACCAAACCACAATACCTTATCTGGATCGTAGTTATTGCGTACATATTCTACAACGGGTTTTATTTTATGGTTTCTCGTGCTATTCATCCCGGCCTCGACCTGAACGGCTATAAAATTTTTCTTTGGGGGAATATATTTTGCAAATGCTTCGGAAAAACCTTCATCTCTGCATGGCTCCCAGTGGTAGGATCTTCTAGGAATATTTATATACCCCTTTGCGCACACATTAAAATGTTTATCAAAATTTTTATGATGTTCTCCCCACCATCTCCTTATATTGTTCACGGTATAGCAATCATTTTCTATCTCAAAATAATCCAAAAGGTCTTTGGCCAATTCGAGTCTTTCCGGATTCTTATTGTTATCAATATGAGTATGAATCAAGGGTCTTTCATATTCCAAGATTTTTAATATTGCTATAAAGCAATCACCCAAACCACCGTGGCTCAAACTTATTTCCATTCTTTTAATCCCCCCTAATGATGCGATAGCTATCTTCATCAAAGTGTTGAGTTGAAAATTCGAACAATTCCGTATCTTGGAGGGCATATATTTGATGTCGAAGTCCGCGATATACATGAAAATTATCTCCCGGCGACAGAATTAATTCTTTGGCCTGGGATAAATCATCATTATCAGAATATTTTATAAGCACCTTGCCAGATTGGACATAAAAAACTTCATCTTTTAATTTATGATAATGCCAAGAGCAGCGCTTCCCTTTTACCAAATATAAAAGTTTGCCGCAATATTCTTCACAATTGACAATCCACTTTTCAAATCCCCATCCCTTGGGAACAAAATTAATCTCTTGTGTTGAAAAAGTCTTCATCTGATATGCCTTTGTCATCTATATAAAAATCAGCGGATGGTTTGCCAAGAAAAAGATAGTGATATTTCACCTTCCATTTGTCAAGCTGTTTTTTTGTTAAATCATAAAATTCACTGTATGCAAATTCTGCATTGTTATTACTTCTGCCCATACCTCTTGCAGTTAAGAAATTTATCTCATGCCCTTCGTCATAAAGTTTATTAATTTTTATTATTCTATCTTTTATGGGTACACTGTTCTTATAATCTCCACCATTATTATAACATATTGTATTATCTATGTCAAATACATAAACCATTAATATCCTCCTTTTGTATCGCATAAGTTCCAAATTTTTGAACCACAATACTGCTACAATGGTTAGCAAATTTAATCGACTGATTCATGTCGTCCGTGGTTAAATAGGCGTAGACTAAAGCCGACAAGAAAGTATCGCCGGCGCCGCAAACATCAAAAATTTCAGTTTTGTTGGTGGGGAATCTTTCCCCGAGGTAGAGAGCCCCCTCCTCCCCGAGTGTTACAATCAAATTATAGTTCGGTGGCAAATCGGTTAAAGCTTCATATTCGTTTTGATTAATTTTTATAATACAATTATTATAACACGATAAGTCTGTCTTTTTACTATCAACGAAAACTTTTTTATTTTTAGCTCTCATTAAAATTTGATTTACTGTGTGGGTATCTAATAAGCCCTTATCGTAATCCGAGATTACTACGGCGTCGAACAAATTAAAAGAAATTGAATTTATTTTTTCTTCACTAAGTGGCTCAACTTTTTTTTCTTCGCCCCAGTCAACTCGTAAAAGATGCTGCCGGGATTTTTGATCAATGTGGCGCACTTTTACTATTTCCTCGTCGTTTGTGAGAAGGCAAACTTCAACACCAAGTCCCTCTAAATTGGATTTAACATTATAAGCCATGCCGCCATTCTTTTCTGTTTTTAAAACCTTGAAAATGGGAACTGGAGCCTCTGGATTCATTCTTTCACAGATCCCGTAATGATAACGATCGATGCAAGAATCACCTATTAATAATATTTTTAATGATTTGGGTTGTTGAATATCCATCAATTCTATCAAAATATTTTACCTCTTTCGTGTACTGGCTGCCCACGATTGGTTTGCCTCTCCAATCGGAACCAACTACCATTATATCGGGATTAATGTTCTTTACTAGTAATTCCAGACCCACAGTATTATGGAATACATGAACCTCATCAACCCACTCGATTGATTCCAATATGAATTTGCGCTCCTCAAAATTATTAATCGGCCGATTGGGGCCCTTGTCACACTGGACTTTTGTATCAGAATCGATACCGACGATAAGTTTATCGCCCAAGGTCCGCGCATATTGAAATAGCTCTATGTGACCACGGTGGAGAATGTCAAAACAGCCGTTTGTAAAGATCACCTTCGTTTCTTTTTCTTCCTCGCGAGATTTCATATATTTTTAACTTGCACTAGACCAAGCGATTTTTGTTCATATCCTGATTTAAGTGGGTTCCCGATAAATGTTTCTTCAAAAACAATATTCCATGGTTCAGCTTGCAAATTTAAACGTGCCGCCTTTGAGGAATGAGCGATCGCGGGAGATGCCCCAGAAGAAAGAAATGTGGTTGTAAGAAGCCATTGAATTTTACTTTTTCGAATGTTTTCAAAAAACAAAGATATTTCACTCGCTGAGAGATGAAATAAAACATCGCGCGCAATAAATAAATCACAAGGCGGAATAGGATCCATGCATGCATCCATTTGTCTAAAGCTAATATTCTCTTTGTATAGAGTCTTATCTATCCTTGCAAGACATGTTTCTGAGATGTCTATTCCTAAATAAGACCCTCCGTAGTCTTTAAGAAAATCAAATTGCCACCGGAAATCTCCACAAATATCTACAATTGAGCGGATATTATATCGTTTAATTACTTCTTTAATATAAAGAATATCATTTCGAACAAATTCCGGGCTTGATCCTCTCCCAGAATGAGTATTCGCATATACTCCCCACGATTTTCTTTTATAAATATTTTCAAAATGTTCTTTTCTTTGTTTCTTAGACATTGTTCAAATACCTACCCAGTTCTCTTTTAAATAAATATATTCTTCAATATCAGGAAATACCTCAATATGTTCTCGCGTTTTTCCTTTTGGGACACATCTAGGTTGAGGCTCCACATGTGTTAAAATCTTTTTTTCATGTTTTAATACTTCGGGTATAAAATGTTCGCCCAAAAAATATTCATCGGCTCCAAAAACTGATTTATCGCCCGGATAAGCCTCTATCAGTTTTTTTGTATTAAAGGGAAGTTCTCTTGCAGAAACGCATCCAGCCATAAAATATCTTCTATTTTTTCTTTGCCATGCATCGAGACGATTGTGGCATACCCATATAAAATGAACTTTATGATCTGTTTCTAACCACTCTCTAATAGAAATAAGATCATTTTCTTGAAACTTGAAATCTAAATCTCGACAAACTGCTATTTCGCAATCGTCAAAGGCCAAAAATCTCCAGAAACACCCCTCTCTTCCTTTGCCCCGGGGCATTTCAATAAGTTGAGTATTTTCCATATCCTGCAAACTTTTAATAATACCTTTCGGAGCAGTATCATCATAGTACATTCTAAATTTCCACTCAGGTAAATGTTCTTTAAGATATCTCGCTGTTTGTGGGGCATGCTTGGCATATCTATGATAAGCTCTCGGACTTTTCCCAAAAAGACAAGTTGAAACTACCTTAAACATTATCTTTTCTCTGCAATACCACTAAGCTTTGACCTTGCTTGATATGGTCCACGACTTTATATTTCTCTTCTACTACATGATAGGGTTTTCGCCCCCAATAATCATGTATAAAAACATATGCACCTTCATTTAAAAAATCATAGATAAATTTAGCACATTCTGGACGGGCTCGGCCGTCCACTAAGACAGCATCATACTTCTTATTGATAATAGAGGGATATTTTACATATTCCTCATATGCAGTGTAACTTGTACTTTTTTCTAAATTATCCCAACAGTCAGCATGGATTCGCGGGGCGGCCATCTTTTTATTTTCAGATAAGAAAGTTGTGATTTTATCGTTGTTGGAGATTTTAATTTTTACCTTGTTATACCATTCTTTATTGTGTTCTAAACTATAATACTCTTTTACAAATTTAGAAAAATGTATAGTACTTCCTCCCGAGCCATATTCTAACATAATAGTTTCAGGAGTTAGATATTTTTCTATCATTTTAATCTCTTTTTGTGACATCCATACTTTCATATATTGTTCCTCTCTTTTTGACATATTATTTTTTCCATGTAGGGCCCCCAACAATATCAAAATCTTCTATTACGCGATCTTCCGGGTGGTTTCGAAGTGTAATTTGATCAAAACCCCATTTCGCCCAAGTCTGTTCGGTCGCATGGAGGCCTCTTCGTCCAATATATTTGGCTCGATTTTGAGATGACATTAATCTAACAAAGCCCTTCGACGCCAGATTAGATTCAGTCATAGCGTCTTGTCCGGTTGCAACATTTAGACTATGAATTCTTTTTCTTTTTGATTTAATGAAGGGATCTTTTAAAATATTTTCAGGTGCGGAGTCGAAGTCAAAATCCTCCCAACAACTCCTCATAAATTTGCGCACCGTTGGTAGATCGCTTTCGAATGCTTGTTTCCCCATTCCATTTTTTGGGAGTGGATCGTGAAATATCTCTTCATATTTATACATATTTTCTTTAATACCATCCCACGCTTTTCGGGGCATTAAATATCCCCACAAATGTGTCGCGCCTACGGCCTCAAAAGATGAAAGCTTTTCCATCGTTGGCTCTTCTTCATTGGCCTCAGAGTCTAAATTCCAACCTTGTATCATTCCAATATTATCATATTTTTTAGACAAACCATCATAAGTATTCAGAAGGAGACGGATGTAGTTATCAGATATTACCAAATCGTCCTCGAAAACAAATGCTAGTTCAAAGTCTAATTTATCAAAAACGAATCTTCGAGCATCAATTATGTTTTTAGAGCATCCGACATTCCCATCGCGGCAGATAAGAAACTTATTTTTTATATTTTCATAAGATTTGATTATTTCAATATTTTCTTTTATCGTCGCGAAAGGGCCGCCATCTAGGTAAAAGAATACTGGTAATTCTTCGGCTTCCTTATTCTTTGAAATGGAGTCGAGAACCTTCGAAAAATAGTCGGGACGATTGAACGCGATAACGATAATCGCAGTTTTCTTATTATGTGAAATCGTATAATCTATATTTTCAACTCTCTCTTTTATCTGGTTAATCATTCTCGAATGCTCCTTCCAAAACATCTTTAAATCTTTTGCCGACTTCTTTTTCACTAAAGCCAATAGGATTATTTCTTTCGCGGCTTAAACGACCCGCAGTCCAATCATTGTACGCGTTTCTCAAAGACTTTCTTATAGAGATAATATCCGGTTCGTACCAATTCATATTACAACTATACCCCGGTATGGAGTGATATGGTGACCAACAACCCTTGAAAAAATATTTATTTTTATAGTTCTTCAAATAATCAAGATGTCCACCCGCATCTGGGACAACTACAGGTAACCCAGACATGGTTGCTTCTGCAATTGTCAAACCAAAACCCTCCCCTCTTGTAGCCAAAGCAAAGACATGTGATTGTTCATATAACCAATTTATTTCTTCTTCAGGAATAACTTTTGGTATTATAATAACTTTACAAACCGCTTTCTTTCCGTTTTCTAGCTCTATAGATTCTTTTAATAATCGGGCTTGATCAACTATTGATCTCGCTTGTTGGACTTGGGAAATAGCATAGTTACTCATTATAATGCCATATGTTTTTATTAACAAACAAGCATTGTCAACATCCCCGAATTCCATACAGAAAGCGCGAATGAGGGTGTCATAACCTTTCCTATGCTGCCACTGAGACATGCTGAACACCACAAAATTCTTTTTGAAATCTAACGGTAGATCCATAGGTTTAGACAAACCTCTTGGTTCTTCCAGGGAGTGGGGTATTAAATGTGCCTTTATATCGAGGTCTTTAAACAAAGTTTGATTCCACACACTGGGTACTATTACATTTTTTGTTTTTCTCTTTTTATATATTTCTACCCATCGATCTGGAAGCTTTGTGGCTTCCCATGCCAGTATATTAAGATTATCCGTAGCTTTACGAAATGTTTCTTGTGTAATTTTCATGTTCATCACTTTTTCGGACATCGGCGGCGGCATATGCCAAAGTATGACATATTCTTCCTTTTCTATAAAATCATATAGAGCTTCTTTATTTGAAAGATCATATTTATCCAGCATCTCTTTATCGGATTCGGTGATATGACTATGGACAGTTTCCAAAGAAAGGGAAAGTATCTTTAATTTCTCTGGAGGGAAATAATGTTGCATAGAGCGCAGATTGCCTCTGGCTGCGGAGCCATATCCACAGTTGTCATGAAACTGGCTAATATAAATATATTTCATAAGATGGTATACTCTGTTTCGGAAGAAAAAACTTTATTTATAGAGTTTATAAACTCACCATATTTCTTTTCTTCCGTAAAGTTCTTAACAATATATTTTTGAAGTTTCTTCGCATTTTTCAAAAATCGTGGATATTGACTTCGAACTTCTCGCATGCGGCGCTTAAAACTTGCTTCTCTCGGGAAAGCCCATTGAGAGTCAGCTTGGATGACATTATCCCATACAGCCTGCTTTTGTACATTTTGAAGATCATATTCGACAGATGCGAACATTGGTTTCTTTTTCCCCGATTTTCTTCGAGCATCTGGCATATAAAGGAAATCACAGTGGCCGGACCATCCGGAGACAATCACAGGCAGTCCGTTATAGGCAGCTTCAAACAGCGGGAGGCCGAAGCCTTCTCCGTGTGCTGTGGAAACGAGTGCTTTAATTTTGGGGTGCTGATAAAGGCCATTCATTTCTTCGGGTGTCAAATCTCCATGAATCAGATAGACCTTGCACTTACAATTTTCCCCTCCGAAACTGCGCAAAAGAGATTTCAAACGCGAGCCAGTATGCTCGCGGTCGATGATGCTGTTGTTCTTGACTGATGTTTTCAGAACAAGGCCGACTTCTTGATCAAAATTTTCCTCAAGGAACCATTTGACGAGATTGTCAAAGTTCTTTCTTGGGCCCCATTGAGAAATTGCAAGGTAATTGAAATTATAATCAAGTTTAAGATCAAGCTTTTCTTTTTCAAAGTGACGAACTGGGTAATTGACTGCTGTAATCGGTGTTTGACAGGATAAATGAACAGTTTCGCCTGTCTGATTATTTTGTCCTTGGTAGTTTGTAGCCTCGAAGACATTCTTGGAGTGGTTAGAAACAACGATGATTCTATCCATTTCGTTGGCTTTCTGAAGCCAAACTGGTGCCACCTTTGTTGTTTCAATACCGGCTGTATACCCAATATTAACTGGGGCGATTTTTTCCCATTCGTTGGGAATAGTTATTTGTAATGACATATCGAAGCGGCCGCCTTGTTGGCCAAAAACGTGAGTTTGTGCGATTCTTTTATCTGTCCAAACACGCTCTTCGTTGTCGGAGCTTACCCAACCGGTTTGCCCCCAAACTGTAGGAATTATATAAATATCGAAAATATCTTCTCTTGATCTTAATGCTCTAATTGCGAATCTTGCTTGCTCTCCGTATCCAGATTGTGAAAGGACTGGGCCCCTTACTACGATTTTCTGTTTCATTTTGTAATCTCCGTGAAAGCCCAAGGCTTATAGTGTTTTCGCGATTCCCAAGAACCGTATTTCTCGATAACCGAATCTATCATTTTAATCCACTGTTTTTGGTAATTTTCAAAATTATAATTTGTAACAACATGCTGTTTTCCTTTAAGGCCGAGGAATTTTCTCTGGTTCGGTGTCATATTAAAAACATCTCTCAGAGCCTGTATAAAGTCTTCCTTAGAAATCCTATCCTCATAGATGTATGGAACCTGTTGAGAGCCTATGATGGCCTTTGAAGCCGGCTCAATGCCTATTCCAAACCACTCTTTTCCATCTGTCACCTGCTCTTGCAATCCACCCGTCATATTGACGATAATCGGAGTTTCACAGGCCAAAGATTCAAGAGTCGCCAATCCAAAACCTTCCGCATCCGAAATATTAATAGTGCAATCTGCTATGTTATACATCACAGCTAAAGCTTCTGGCGGGATTTTATTTTGTGAAATAAGAATTCGCCCATCGTCTGCCTGGAGATTGCTGATTAAGATCTCTAGATCTTGACCATTTGGATCTTTTGGATCGGTGTGCATAATAAGGCGGACTTTTTCTGGCCCCACTTCTTCTGCGAATTCGTTAAACCAGTGAACCAATGAACCGCTCATTTTGCGGCGGGCATTTCTATTATTCCAAAAGAATGTTACTTTTTTATCATCTTCGCCGAAATGCTGTTTGCGGTGGTTTGCGATATCTTCGTTGGAAAGACAACAAAAAATATTTGTATCAACAGCATGTGGAAGATAGTGACTTTCTACATCTGGTGCCACAGTATTAACAATGTCATAAGTTACTTTTGAAATTGAAACAACAACATCCGTTGATTCATAAAATTTCTTGTTATAGTGAGGATATGGATAATTATCCCAAACATGATAATAAACCATAGGAATATGAGTTCTTATTTCATTCTCAATCATCCACAGCCAACCATAAAAACGAGGGTCTGTCATAAACCAAAGCATATCTGGTTTTTCATTAAAGATCGCCGAACGAACCATTTCTGGTGTTCCATAACCCTTAACCGGATAGATAATCCAATCTTCTTCCCATCCCTCAATTTTTTGTGGTTTATAATCTTGATGTTTCACTGCTCCACCAAGACAGACAAACTTATATTTTCCTGTTTTTAGTAGAGTTTCAATAATATATTTTGTTTGAGTCCCCACTCCTGACGGGGCCATTGGGTGATCTGATATCACCAAAATCTTCTTCTTTTCTGTCATTTAAACCTCTATTATGGACACTCGGGAGATCTGCAAAATTCACATTTACCACACGACCGCTTATCCTTTATGTAATTTTTCTTTTTTATGTTGAAAAGCGCCTTGTTCAAAAGATTAGTCGCATTTTCTATTTTCTTATTTCCGCTTGTAACTCTAAAAATTTCCACTCTGTCCTTCTTGGCTGTTCTCTTTAATAGAGCGAAATGTGTTTCAATATCTTTCAAATCGATACCGTGCTGTTTTGCAAAGAAGATCTTGTACAAAGTCAACTGATATGTAACCATTGGATCAGATCGTCGGCGCATATCCCAACCCCAAGAGCAGGATTTCCAATCAATAATATGATATTTACCGTCAGGTGTCTTTACGACTGCATCGATATACCCCTTGAAACTATAATCTTCGTCATCGATTGGAACCATCAGCTTCTCTTCTGTTGAGATGACCATGTAACCATCGGCGAAGTATTCTTCCATTGCTGGCATGATCTCTGGCAAGATTCCCATTGCTTGAACAGCCATTTTTTCAGGATCTTCCCTGAATTTAATGTCGTCGTCAAGCTCTGTAAGACATTGTTCAAATCTTTTAACAAAATATTCTGCTGCCTCGAACGATTCGTGGAGCAACTTTCTCTCTGCAACATCATGAATGGCTGTTCCAAAAGCAGTATATTCATTTCCTCGGAAACCCTTGAGTTTATCGATGTAAGTCAATTTATGATAAAAGGGGCAGAAATTCCAGTTCTTTAATTCTGAAAACGATATGTGGGACAATTAATCCTCTTTTAATGGTAAAGTTTTTTCTTGTACTTCTATTATAACATCTTTTTGAGATTTGTCAAGTGTTTTTTTTGTCTTTTTTGTGGCACTGGTTCTTTTTTTGGGAGATGTAGTTCTTTTTTGGGGAGATGTAGTTCTTTTTTTGAGAGATGTAGTTCTTTTTTTGGGAGATGTAAGCTTTTTATCTTTATAATCTAAATTTACAAATTCCAAAGAAGTTTCTAATATTCCAAATTTATTATCTACTTTACCCTCTTTTAGACACGGGCCTGGATTTAACCCATAATCCTTCTTTAAAATCTCTACAATAGACCACTTTGTTAATCTTATGCGCTTATTTTCTTTTCTCTTATAAAGATCCTCAACTGTAATCTTTATTATAATTTTACTGCCCTTACTGTCAACTTCCATATTCACCATAGTCGTGTAACTCCTGTATTTTCGTATATAAAACCGGACATATTTGTCCTAAATATTGTGGATTATCTAAAAAATAATATTCAAATCCATTTGCAAAATATTCTCTCAATGATGTGGCACAATATGCTGATGTAAATAAGCTATAAGAAGCTGCAATTATATTTAGACGGTCATATCCTACAACTTTATATAAGTAATTATCCATGGCCTCCGTAAAATCTAAATCCAAAAATGATTCTTTATTAGGCTTAAGACCTTCTTTTTTTAATATTTTATATAATTTTTTACGTTTTGATAAAAATTCTTGTTCTAATTCGCCATCGCCATAAATTAAATATCCAAAAGGAACCTCTAAAGAGTGAGCTATTTCATGTACCATATCATCTAATAAATCTTGCTCATCCTCTTGTTGACTTGAAACATAAATGGCACCATCTTTATATGCTGCATTCGTTTCTTTTTCTTCAAACTCATCAAAGATGCCAACATAAATAGAGTCGATTTCAGTGGTCAAGTGTGGAGGAATAGAAATATTAATCTTATCTAATATATTTCTTATATTAACTCCATTTATTAAAGGATCTTTAATATAGACTTGCACACTTTCACTCACAACAAATTCTTTATTTTGTTCAATAGCCTTGGTGGCTGATGTTTTTAAGTAGTCTAATTTATACATTATTTTTAAAATCGATCGAACTCACATCATCCAATCCCTGACTGTATCCTCTTAAATAGTTCTCTTCGGCAATTGCCAGCAATAATTCTGGGAATTCTGAAGCGATGGTTTCTATAATTATTTCTACAGTCACTTTATCATCTTCTGGTTTAAGTTTATTTCCCGCATAATTAACCAAAAATTCTTTTAATTCTCCATCGGTTGTGATTATTTTCCTTAATAGACCATTTTCATAATCATTTTGATCAGTAGACATTTGTTTTATTCCTTTATAATACTATTATAACCCTTATTCTCGGCCTTGTCAAGTAAGATTATAAAATTTCTGCTGCTAATGTTGCAAGCCTAGATCTCTCTCCCTTTTTCAGGGTAATGTGCCCAGTAAGAGATGTTCTTTTAAATTTTTCTACGGCGTGGACCAACCCACTCGATGTCTCATCTACATATACATTATCAATCTGTTCTATATCGCCGGTCAGTACCAACTTGGTTCCCTCGCCGACTCGTGTCATGATTGTTTTGATCTCGTGCATAGATAGGTTTTGGGCCTCGTCGATGACGATAAAGGCATTTGAGATTGATCTTCCGCGAATATAGGTCAAGGCTTCAAGTTCTATAATCCCCTGCCCCATATATTCCTCCAAGGTAACCTTATCATCCCCCATTAGATATTGGAGGTTATCCTGAATTGGCATGAGCCATGGGCGCATTTTCTCCTCCATAGATCCAGGCAAGAACCCGATGTCTTTTCCCATTGGCTGCACAGGTCTAGATACTACTAACTTTTTATAGAGAGGAATATTTTTATCAAAAGGGTCTCTCAATACTTGCGAAATCCCGGCAGCGATGGCCAATAATGTCTTTCCACTCCCGGCCTTGCCCACTAAACTAACAAAGGGGATTTCTGGATTAAGAAGTAAATCAAGAGCGAAGGATTGTTCTTTATTCCGTGGGCTTACTCCCCACAGACCCTTTTGTCCGACGTGATAAATCTCCCTAAGTGAATTACCTCGCGAAATATATCTTGCCAGAGCAGTCTTTTTTTCATTAGAAGATGAAACCAGCATTACAAATTGATTCGGATTCATTCCTTTATCATTTTCGAGATAAACATCCCCACCTTCATAAAATTGATCTATTATTTGATCATCAACCAATTTGGTGATGAAGCCGTCATATAGGCTTGTATGATTTTCTATGACTTTATCTAGAGCATAGCCCTCGGATTGGACACCAACTGAGTCACAGATGACTCTCATATTGATATCTCTAGATACTAAAATAACTTTTCTAGCGGGGGTCTTTTTTGATTCAAATAATGCTGTTGAAATTATTAAATTATCCGCGACACTTGGGTCTAAATCTACTGGCAGAAGGGATGCATCACCATAATTTACTCGTAGAAAACCTTTCCCCCTTCCCATTCTAACACCCTTCTGGAGATTTCCTTTGGCCCTCAGTGCGTCAAATGTTCTAATAATTTTTCTTGCATTAGCACCAACGGAATCTTGACGTTTTTTATGACCGTCAATTTCTTCTAATACCTTTAATGGAATAATAATATCGTTATTCTGATATTTTTGCAAGCATTTTGCATCTGTTAAGCAAACGCTGGTATCTAAGACATATGTTTTTTTAGCCATTTATAACCATTTCTATTAATAATTAGTTCTTATATAAAAAGAAAGCCGTCATTTGACAACTTGTTTTAAATTGTCTTTGCTTATCCACACTATTGTTTCAACATCTTCTTCAGCGATGAGATTTTCAATTATGTTTGCTTTAGTCAAGACGGCAATTAAATTTTTATCTTCACAATTTATGTCACGAACTTTTACTTCCTGATCGGCAGAAAAAAAAGATTTACCAGTTTCACCAAATATGGGCTGTATTATGCCTCCGTTTCCAGACATGGAGACATAACAAAGAGTTCCTTCTTTAATTTTCATTTTGCATTACCTTAATTTAACTCCAAAATAACTTTCAACAGCATCTCTCACTACCGAAGAACATACTCTTTTTAATCCCTTTTTCTTGTGATATTCTATAACAAAAGTGTCCGGAATAACATACATCATTCCGTAAGGGGCCTCCATCACACCAGGATCCATTGAACACCTCCCAACTCCACTGTCTCCCGTATGCATAATTTCATCTTCGGTCAAAAATGTCTCTTTTACAATATACAAAAACCAATTAGCAGTGCTCATACTAGTAACTATGCTCTAAATCTGCTATCTTTCGTTTTTTCCTCACTATAAAATATTTCGGTATAAAATCCATAATACACAATATTTACTAAAATAAGCGCCATAAGCACATACCAAAAAAAGGCTAAAAATAATCTTGTAATAATTCTATCTATTAATCCATATGGCTTAATAATCATTAATCTTCTGACTTCCTATATTCCACAACATTTCAATACCAAGTTGTTCACAAATCTTTGTTTCTGGAGTATTATATTTTGTTCTGTAACCTCCATTTGCAAAATAGGTTGGCTGATGCTTTATCAATGCTGAACAAACCGTGCCGTCATCGTCATCTACTTCGATTACACTAACAACTCCTTTGATCGCCATAAGAACTTCTTTTCTCTCATGAAAGCCCATAGAATTAAAGCCCTTTTTTCTAAAGAGCCAATTATCTGAATTGGCTGCTATAATTACATCCCCATATTGTGAAGCTTCGCGGATCAAGCGTATGTGACCAACGTGAATGGGATCAAAACCACCCGAGACCATTACTGTATTATATGGGGTTCTCGGGGCTTTCTTGCTCATTTATTTTCTCCTCTAAACATTCTCTTACATCTAAAAATTTTTCTAAATCTGGATTTCCGTGTGTTATAGACATTATTACCCAAGATACTACCGAAGCTATTACTGCTCCGAACAACATCCCGAGGCCGAAAACAAAATAAGATTTTATTATTTTTTTAATTAATCTCATCATCAAATGGCACCCTTGGAAGGATTCGAACCTACAGCCGACAACTTAGAAGGTTGTTGCTCTTCCATTGAGCTACAAGGGCTCATTCACCAAGCTCCAAAATACCCAAGGGATGATCCACTTCGATCTTCCAGCCAGCAAGTTCAAAATCAGCCATCTGAGTGACGGCTTCCGAAGTTGTTTCAATGGTTGTTAAAACTGTTGTAAATCCTCGCTTGTGATCAAACGCTTCCGTAGATGTCTCAATCCAATCATAGTCGCGCCAGTTTTGTACAACTACTTCTGATACAAAATCTTCAAAATTATATGATCCTCTTTCGTATGAATCTAAAAGGCCTTGTTCTCTCATTTCTGCCAAGATTTGATTATTCCCCAACATCGGATTTAATACGAGATAGGCCAGGTGGTCAGTAATATATGTAGAGTTAATTACATTCTCAATATAATTATCGTTAGCATGGATCACATCCGAACCATCTTCATATTTAAGGCGAACTGTAGTTCCTGGATTTAGATTTGCTTCTTTTAATTTTTGGATTCTTGACATTTTTATTCCTTGTTTTTTGATTTGCTTCCACACTAATTCTCATCAAACGAGTGCGCTCTTTTATGGCACCAGTATCGATACCTAATTTTTCATCGAGAAGTTTTAACTGCTCCTCTGGTGTACGTTTATTTCTCTCCTCTTGGCGCTTGAGCGCTTCAGCGCCGCGTAAGTCACGAGGATATTTTCGACCATTTGGGCGTCTCATTCTCTCTCCTTTGGTGGTGGACCTTGTTGGACTTGAACCAACGACAATCCGGGTATGAGCCGGGTGCTCTGACCAACTGAGCTAAAAGTCCATACCTATAATATATCATTATTTGATTCAGTTGTCAAGGACTTTTTTCTTAATCTTTATCTTTTTTTTGATTTTTGTTTCATTTTCTTTCGAATAAATAACAACTGTCCTCATATCATTATATTTTGGCGGAAGATCTCCGCGTAGCATAGAAGCATTGCCTGACCCTTTTACAAGAAATTCTATATGTTTGCCGCCATCATCGACGGCAATTTTTATTCTTAAGTCTGCATCTTTTGGTAGTCGTGTTTCATATTCTGAGTATGCTAATTCTATTATTTCCTCTGGTGTAATAAAATCTATCATATCTTTGTGTAACACATTAACCTCTTTTTTTTTTGGTTTCCAATCTAAATAGTTTGAAAATCTGAAAGATTAGAAGGAGTTGGTTTACTCACATGGCCAACTTGTTATTCTCTCGTTAATTCTGGAAATTCTAGGTCTTTTTCCCCTTTCCTTATCCTGGGTTCGTAAGAGATATTGAACCTCACCATACATAGCTTAAAATCCTTCTTCACTCTCAATTGAACTAATCATCATTATTTATATAATAACATTATTTCTCCTCTTTGTCAAGAAAATAGTCATCAAGTCCATATTTTTTTCTTAAAAGATGAAAAGAGTTTTCCTTTAAACCAAGAAAACGCATTGCTTCGGCCTGAGTTCTTGTGGCAGAGAATGCATATTTAAAAACTGCATCTTGTACGATGCTATGTAACGAATGCCAAATAGGAAATCCATACATTCTATTGGCAATTGGTTTGGTGGCTAATTCAAGTTTCAATGCTATAACCTCTTCTAATGTTAAGGTGTTTAACATGATTTCAAACTCCTCGTTAGAACGTCGTTCTTTTCGAAGCTTCTTACTCATACTATAATTTTTATTCTTACCATTGTAATTTTTCTTGCGTTTCCAAGATTTCATTAGCTATGTTTTAGTATGTTTAGAGTGAATAGAGTGTTTAGTATGTTTAGAGTGAATAGAGTGAATAGAGTGAATAGAGTGTTTAGTATGTTTAGAGTGAATAGAGTGTTTAGAGTGTTTAGTATGTTTAGAGTGTTTAGTATGATATATATAATATAGCATTAAATTTAAATGTTGTCAAGGAAAAAGTTGTAATTTTTTTAGATTCCTAAATCAAATTCTTCTTCACCAGCGACGATCTCTTCTTCCTCTCCACCAGAATCAATGTTAATTTGAGTTTCTGGAGTGTCATTAAAGAACTCATCTTCATATCTGCTGGCCCATAGGAGGATGTTTTTCTTCAAATAAATTCGAAACAATTCTCTTTCTGAGAGTTCTCCGGGCTCATAATCTTTTCCGTCAATTTGTACGCCCTTGTTGAGTGGACTGTCTTTTTCAATCTGTGTATAATATCTACGCAGAGAGGGTCCTATTCTTTTGTAGGCCTCGCGACTATAAATCTTAATTCCAGAATCTGTGTGACTTTCTTCATCTTCAATCTCAATAATTTCTCCATCTTCCCCAAAGGCGAAAAGATCTTCTTCCTCTTCAGGAGGAGTGAGATCTCCATCATTATCTTCAATATCAGAAACAGAAACTCTTATTACATCATCTTCAGGCTCCTCTTCGATGTCTACTTCTTCTTCATCAGTGAAGCCTTTTTCAACGAAATCCTGGCCAAGTGGTGTTGGTTGTCGATCTGCATCGATTGTTTTAAAATCTTCGTTTGAAAAATCTAAAACAAATTCTGTAAATAATTCTCGGTCTTCTGGACTTGAAGTTAAATCTGTGAAAGCATCCTTAAAGACAGGATTGCTATCTGGCTTAGAAGGATCTCCGACAACTTCCTTAATAAAATGTGCCAAAAGGTTGAGAGCAGTATACTCATACTTAATTGTTGCTTCTTCTTTAATGAGGTGACGAACAATTGTTCGAACATAATCTTCTTTTTTGCCTTGCCTTTCTTTTACAATGCGAATGGCCTTGCGAATATTTTCTCTCAACAACCGCTCTTTAATTAAATCATTTCTATCAATCATTCGAAAAAGTCTCCATCTTATATTATAATTAGTTTCCTTTTGATCTACGAGTATAAATTTTTATACCTTTCACTTTTGGCCTCGGACTATTAAATCGTTTTGGCTTCTGGCCCAAAGGAAGACTATATCCTCCCGCTGCGCCAGCACCAGAAGTTTCTTCAATAGGATCAAATTCAAATGGATCATCATCAGAACTGAAAGAGGCTCTAGGTCTGCGCGGTTTGGGGGGGCAATTGCATTGTTTACAACATTGTCTACAATTGGCCACCGGTGGTCCGGGAGTGTTGGAAAATACCCCGGAATCGCCGCCGCCGGTTTTAAGCTCTTCAAGTTCCTGATGCTCCTCCTTGGAGAGGGCAATTGCTACACACTGATCGTGGTTATTTTTACACTCACCCTTTGCAGAGAGTTTTGAAATTTCTTTACTTACTTTATCCCTCTCATCGATGACTTCTTCAATTAGTGAAAAAATTGCTTCTTGAAGGCTCTCTGGTGCCCCAGAAGTTTTTTCTTTTAGCATATCATAGATATCTTGATCAAACCACCCCATGAGGTCTTCAAAATTCTCCTCATCCAAATTTTTCATAGCATTCCTGATGGATGTTCCGCACATCTCATCTCCATTCTTCAAGGTGATACAAACGTGAGGTGCAACGGCAACATAACCATGTTTATCGATCACTTCGAGATTGTCTTTATTATTTTCATAACTCTTGTACCAAGCTGGAGAACCGGACTTAGTAACACCATCTAGATTTGAAAAACGAGGATCTTCGTCCATGTCTTTCTTTCCGACAGCATACACAGCGATTGTATTCGAGGGGTCAAAATATTTATCTAATTCCTGGCCTCGATAGGGACTTTCGGCGAACAAAATTTGTTCTTCTGGTATACCATGCCTAAGCATGATTTGTTTCTTTTCTTCAAAATTTAGGGGAGATTTCGGCAATTTAACATTGTTGGAAGTAATAATATAAACATTTCCTACACCGTGTTCTTCTTCTAATTTCCGGAAAACCTCTAAATGGTGCTTTCCCATGGGCTGAAATCTTCCGGGATACAGAACAATCTTTTTTTCTTGTCCTAGATTTTCCAAGAAGACATCGAGGACTTCATTAATAAAATTTTCACTGTATTCTTTTGACTCTTGAAAATTAGTTCTCATGCCTCCAAGAATAAATTCACCGGTAATTTTAACCGGCTTTTGGCCGAACTTTTTGTGCCTGATTACTACTCCCTCGTGATTCATAACATCCCCCATAGGACTAGTCAGGGCATTTAAAATGTCATTTCCTAACACTCTAGTGGCATGATAAAAAACCGCGCCCGCAATTGCTGGCATGACATCTTCTTCGTCGCGAACCAAAGAAGTTATGGGCTCGCCATCTAAAATTGTTGTATAAACTTCCTTGCTTAAGGCGCCTATTTTCTTCCCATCTGGCCTTGTGATAAAGATATGTCTCGGATTATCAATCTCTTTTAACCAATCTCCAAGAGATTTAGTTATTTCATCCTCTTCATCAAAAACAACGGTAAAGGGCTCCCCAAGGGTATTCTTAAAATCAATTTCAGCTTCTTTTTTGAAAGATGTTGGGACAGTAGTATAAACTTCAAAATCATATTTTTCAGCAATCGGCCGAACTTTATCTACCAACTTTTGAAGGACTTCTCGATCATACGAAATTTCTACACTTGGATCTGCGATCGGAACCTCTTTTTCTTTATCAGGATCCCATACTGTGGGGCGCTCCAAGCCTCGCCGCTTAACTCCTGTTCTTGAATTTGTTTTCTCATAGAATTGGTTAACTCCATGAATGGCCAAAAAGCTATGATCATATTCTGTTACGTTAGTTGTTTCAGCAACATATTCTGTGTTCAAAAAAATTGTTGGATTATCCCACATTCCTAATTTTTTTAATTCTGGCTCAATTTTCGGCAGAGCTTCATTGAAGATAGAAAGAAGAATTTTACTCGCAATCCTCATACCATGGCCTTCCGAAAATCTTTCGCCAATGCGATCTATCGAGACACCTTCAATATCAATTGGTTTTGTACTCCCCCGATCAATAGCAAATTCTTTTCTATCTTTTCTATCTGATATTAATTTGAAGCTAACATTAACACCATCGATCTTAACCGCTTGGGTTTTTTTAACAAGCGCTGCGGCCTGATCAAAAAAATCTTTCAAATCTTCACCAGTTTTCACACCAGGAAGATCAAAGGGGTGTTGCATGTGGCCACCAGCACCACCTTCTTTTAAAAACATTATTCGTCTCCTTGGCCTTCTTCTAGAACTTGTAGTTTCTCTTCCAGAACTCTATGTTCTTCTTGAAGCTTCCTATATCCTCTTCTAATATGCGTTAGGTTTTCTAAGGCCAGTTCAACTCTCTGTTGCTCTTTTATCGTCCGAGGTTTGAGACTTTGTAATGCTTCTTTAATAGAGGATAAGCGAGAATTAATAGAAACTCCTCCTTTCCACTCTCCTAATAAAAAACTTCTTGTTAATTTATCAAAATCCATAATTTATTTATTCCTCTTCCTTCTTTCTAAAGCGACCTTTGCTCTTTTCGGCACTCTTTTTAGTATTTCTAGATTTGGTTGTAGGTTTAGTTGTAGATTTAGTTGTAGATTTGGTTGTAGATTTAGTTGTAGAAACTTTCGCTTTCTTAGGCATTGCAACCGCTCTAGGTTGCTCTGACTTTTTGGTTATAGGTTTGGGTTTTTCAACAACCCTATCTTCTACAGATTTTTCTGCGGCCGCCTTTGCCGCTGCCTCCGCAAGTGCCTTAAAGTGCGCACGGGCGACCCTTCTTCTTTGTTTTCCCATGATAATACTCCTTTTAAAATAATATTACATAATAAATAGTTTAAAAAATTTAACTTGAACCAGTAAATTCCTGATTGGTTCTAAGTCTTAAAGTTTGTTTACTTTTTGTACCAAAAATAAAAGGAACTTGTTCTATTGTCCGAGATCTTTGAACAGAAAGTAAATCAATCTTATTGGTATTAAAAACATACCCAGAAGAGGCATCATCGGCCTCAACTAATTTTGTATTCGGGTTTGAAGAGGTAATAACTGGCTCAGGAGGGGCAGGAGGGTCGGATATAACACCAGTTGCCGTATCAAAGGCAAAACTTCCCCCTCCGCTGCCAGTATCACTATAAAAAGTGCCTTTAACAACATATGATCCAATAACATCAGGAAGATAGCAAGCTGTCGATCCGGTCGGAATTTCGCTGTATGCCCCTCCGGAACCAGAGAATCCAGTTCTACTCCCAGATGTAATCAATGACCCGCCAGGGATGCTTACCCATTCCCAAGCATATGCGATGGATCCTGTTTCTGTATAACTCGCTGTTGCATAAAAACAAGAACTAGTACCGGCAGTGCCAGTTATATCTGGAATATTTAATGATGGCTTGTCAAGAGGTTCGGCAGAAAGTTCCCAAACAACACCTTCATTTCGAGATTCACCGGCTGTCTCTGTAGATAATTCCCAAACATTTCCTTCAATTACAGATGCTCCGATTGTCTCGGAAGTTAATTCCCAAACAACACCCTCTATTGACCCGGTTCCAGTTATGGGAGTAACGCCCGAAGAAATAACAGCATTAACATTCCCGCTCATGGAATTCAAAGAATCGTCTAATTCCAGTTGGATAGTGTATGTTCCTGTGACATCTGGTGTAAAACTAAAGGTTTCTCCGAGTCCCACGGACCCGGATGCACACGAACCAGATTGGAAGAAATATATTTGATTTATTTCCAGTGGAGAAAGTACTCTATTCCATAGGGCAACTTCGTCAATTGTGCCGTCGAAGTAGACCGACGTGTCGTCGTTTGTACCTATCCATAGTTGAGAAGTAGTTCCACCTGTTGGGTTATCTGAATATGTCTGTGAGTCAAACAGTGCACCGTCAAGATACAAATAAGCTTTCATTTCCGAGGTATTTCGGACCACCACAATGTGATACCATTGCCCGGTATTTAGATTGGTATTAAAATCAGTTTGGACATTACTTCCACCGCCATACTCCCAGAAGAAACGTATATCTCCACCCGTATTGGCCCAGAAGAGACTATAGAGATGATTATCGGCTTCTGCCTCGCCGGGATTCGAGTATTGTATAATGGTTTCCCACTCGGCATAGCTGTCAGCCTTTATCCACGCAGCTATGGAGACATTCCCGGTAATTTGAAGGCTCGAAGCACTTGGCGCGGTGATGTAGTCGTTGATACCATCGAAGCTATAAGCATTTGAGCCCACCCTGCCCGCAACTTGTGTGGCCCCATTAATTGTGGCATCATTTCCTTGACCACTGCTATCCGGTGTCGCATAAGTTGTTATACCATTAGCGGTATAGGAATATGGAGTCGTAGGAAAAAGAGGAGAAGTATAAAAATTAACACCAGCACCACTAGCCCCATCATTAAGAATATAAGAACACTCGCTTCCCCAATGTGGGCTTCCGGATCCGAGGGAAGAATAAATGATGTCTACTGTGTCTCCGTCAGAGACGGGATAATCATGCCAGCCCGGACCTGCGCCAGCCCCCAAAGTTGCACTACTTATCACAACAATCGAGTTAACAAGTACACTTACCCAATTTGATCCGTGCCATCCATCACCCCAAGAGTCGACTAGACCTATGGATGAGGTGGGCGGAAGAGGAACTGATGATGAACTTTCAGAATCGAAGTGCCATAATCCCACATTTCCAGACATATTAACTGGTGTTGTCGATCCGCTGTCTGGCAGCGGGAAGGAGGCATTCACAATCGCGCTTCCGCTAGGAACAGATTGCCAAGACCATTGATAATTAATGGAACCAGTTGATACACCCATTGGTGTGCCATCAAAAGTTGCGGGATTTCCAACTGTCCCAGTAATATCTGCAACAGTTCCTGATATTTGTCCGGTATCATGAACAACAGAACTAAATAAATTAATCCCCGCAGCCGTTGGAGGAGTTGCATCGTGAACTACCGATGCATATAAATTAATCCCCGCAGCCGTTGGAGGAGTTGCATCGTGAACTACCGATGCATATAAATTAATCCCCGCAGCCGTTGGAGGAGTTGCATCATGGACAACAGAGGCGAATAAATTTATTGCTGTTTGTGAGCCTGTCCCAAGAAAAAGAAACTTTTGAGCGTTGTAGGTATTTAAAATATCAGTTGAGGTTAATTCAGCATCAAAAATCGCAAATTCTTGAATATCGCCATTCCAGTTTGACCATCCGCCGTGGTGTGCTGTATCGCCAACAATAATATTATTGGAAATGCTGGTATTTAGGGGCGCGCCAGGGATTTGAGATCCGAGGAACACTCCATTAAAATATATAGACATCGTATTAGTGCCGCCACCACTGTAAACGACAGCATAATGATTCCACCCAGTTACAGAAGGTGGAGTTACAAACAAATCATCAAACCAGGTATTTAATTGAATTCGATTCGAGGTGGCAGCGACTAAAGAAAAATCCTCTCTAGTAGCATTGCTTCCCATCGACCAAATGACCTTACCGGCTGTCCAAGAGTCGCTCTTCGCCCACGACATAATCGTTCTTGCAAACGATCCACTAATCCCAACATCACCAGCACTTACTAAAGTATCCACCTTGGTATTGGTCCCATCGAAATGAATGGTTCCTGTAAACTCTGAGGATCCGCTATATAATGTTTTGCCAGTAATAATCGTAGCCGAGCTTACAACGGCAGTATTACTATTAACAGAAGTATCGGCGCCAGTTGTATTATACATATGATATAGCATTGTATTATCAGCCATATCAATCCAAGATGTCGCAGCACCTCCATCTGGGAATTGTCTTCTGGGGATTAATTCTGATAGGGGCTTCCCGGCATTCCCGGCAGTATAAATTTCAAGGATCTCATCTGCTGTCAGTGCCCTATCCCACCAAGCAACATCATCAATTAATCCAGCCCAATCAGCAACTCCTGCTGTTGTGCCATGCCCCAAATGTGCAGTACTGTTCGTTAGAGATCCGAATCCAACTATTGAAGCAGAATCAGAGACATTACTTTGGAGTACCCCATCAACATACATCTTAAGAAGATTCGAACTTTCAATAACAATGACAACATTGTACCAAGTACCGGCTGCTGGCAAGCTCGTGCTGTAAACATTCGCAAAAGAGGATCCGTTAGAAGAAACCTCGCAACGAAAAAAGTCAGTATTTATCCCGCCACCAGTTGTAAAAAGAGAAATACCAATGTAAGACCCGGTACGATTATCAGCGATAATCTGATAAGTTCCAGACAAGGAAGCAGGCTTCACCCAATAGCTAAATGTGAGACTGTTGGTTCCATATGTGGGAGTCCCAAATGTTGCATACCCCGAGGAACCGTCGAGAGCGGTGCCAAATCCAGGCTTGCTGGCACTATAGGTCGGACTTGACACTTCCGTACCGGGAGTCGTCATCATATAGTCGTAAACGTTTCCGTTTAATGGCCAATAGCTTTGTAGATCGTCCCAAAGGGCCATTGGTTTAACTTACCTCATATTTTATGTATAGCGAGCTTGTCGCGTGCCAAACCGCTCCGTTGGATGGTTGGTCGGGAGCAGTAGAAAAACAATAGGTCGGATCGTTGGTGTCTGGAGTAATCTCTGTTCCATTATCATACGTCGCATTATCATCGCTTAATGCCGTAAATCCATTTTGTCCAGAGCCAGAAGCCCAACAGTGAGAGGTTATTCCCGGAATAGTGCTTGGCACTGTTCCAAGTTGTGTTGCCAGATTCTGCGCCTGACAAATAACCTTATCTCCCGTAGAGGATCCCGTGTTTGATGTGAGTGTGCTCGAATTATAAGAGGCAGAAAGAACAGCAAACTCATCTGATCCGACACTCGGTGTCCAAACTCCAGTTTCAGATGTATCAACCGTTGGATTAACTCGGGTTACATATTGAAAAGGTTCCTTCGCGCCAACATCAGAAAGACTATCATAACAAATTATTTGCCCATAATAGTTAGCGCGGTCGCCATTTCCAGGCCCCGACCATGAAATTATCCCACCCGTCTCGGCCGCCTTACCGGTTTCTGATCCCGATAAAATTTCCACTCCGTTTAAAAAAAGTGTCGCCCCCCAGGTGGTTCCTAACATCGTATATCTAAGGGCCCAATAATTCCACTCATTGGTCATACCAGAAAGCACCACACTTCCTTGAGAGACACTATCGATGAAAAGCTCTACCTCGTCGGTGACTCTAAAGTCAACCCAAATAGAATTATTTTCCAGCGCTCCGTAGACATTTATCAGCCTCCCGTAACTATGAATGCCAGCGACGGTTTTATAATAAGGAACAGCAACCCAACCTTCGGGACTCCATGCACTATTGGGAATATAAACCCATTGATCGGGATCACTCCGGAGGGAATATCGAGCACTTGGCCCTGTTGTGGGACTCCCAGGATAAGTATAAGTATACGCCTGTGTCGGCTCCACCCGGTTGCCGTCCGTGCTACAAACCCACCCCATTTCGTTGTTAAGTTGTGTACCAGTTTCTGGGCCAAATGCCCAACTCCATTTAACTGCCATGGAACTCCCTCCAGTGTGTGATATAAATTATTTTAGACATTTTTCAAAATTCCTTTAATTAGATTTCATAATCGACAAGGCGGTGTTAATAGATGTCACATCCCAAGGGGTAACCCCAGAACTAGCCGTAGCGAAAAGAGTACAGAAATCCCCTTCAGCATCAATAACAACGGGATCGCCCCAAATTGCATTTATGGATCCGGTCGCTGAAATATAACTTCCGTCCCCTCTGTGAAAGGCTATTTGATGCAACGATTTGACTGATGTGGGAAGATATCCAGGATCAACATCGGCCGTATTTTGCATCCCAACAACTAAGTTGCTCGTCGCAGAGCCGGTCAGTTTTGCATAATTTGTAGGAGCCGGGTCGTCAATAGAGCCGGTTAATACTTGATAAAGATTGGTCTGGGAATCATTATCTGATCTTCTCCAGTCCCCATCAAGCACATCGGCATTTGGCCTCAGCCCTTGAATATATAATGCATCGTTTCCGCTATCTGAAATACTATCAAAAACAAAAGTATGATCAAAATAGTGTGTCCGGTCGCCACCGAAACTATAAGCAGTACCCTCCCAAATTATTTGATTTCCAACAATAGAGCCGGCGGCAGCAACGGTTCCAGATAAAAGGGGAACACTATTTACATATAATTCTGCTCCCCACGTTGATCCTCGGGTATCAAATTTAATTCCCAGTCGATACCATTGATCCACCGACCAAACAAAACTCGTCTCTGAATCTTCTGACCCACTTATTCTAAGTTGAAATTTATTATCATCAACAGAACATCCTATAATTTCTGTGGTTCCGCTTACAAGAGATAAAATAGATGTTTCTATTGGCTGGGTACTCGTGGCTCCGCTACCAGCCTTCCAATAACCTACGAGCCATCCATTATCTACACTTACTATATCAGCAGAACTAGAAAGTATATTCTGACCGTTATAGCCAAGGCGCAAACACCTGCTTCCGCCCCCATAACCAATCAATGGCTGCGCCGAATCTGCATAATTTGTACTCGAACCGCCGGTGTCGCCAAGAGTCCAACTCCATCCAGCATCCTGATATTTTTCCTTAGCGGCATCAATTTCCCAACCCCAACTCCAAACTAAAGCCATTACCAAAGTCTCCTTACTAATTCATAGTATAATCGCTCTCTTCTTTCATTTAAAGAATTTCCAAAAGCCCTGTTTGTTTGCTTATATTTATCTTCCCAATCGCGGAAACACATATTTCCTCGTAAATAGGCATCTTCTTCCATTTTTCTCAAATGTTTATCATTTTGAGCATAACCTTCGCCCATTCCTAAATTTTGATCAAATTGACCATCGCAGTTCTGTGCGTGATGAACAAGCTCATGAGATAAAGATCTCATAACATCTTTTGGATGCCGGCCGTCGATGTAAATTGAAACAATCATATTCTCTGGTTCATATTGTGCTGTTTTCCCCAGTGTTTTTTGAGCATTCTCCGGATCTGAAATAAATTTAATTTCTGGATCCTCATCATATCCGAGCCTCTTTTTTGCGAAAGGCATGAAGGATTTTAAATATTCATCCACACCTTGTCTGGAAAAACTCTCGTTAAGAGATTCCTCATCACCAGCCGTTCTATCTATTTCTTTTTGAATAAATCTGATTGGGTTTGTATTTGGTTTTTTAAGCAAATAAGTATCTAATATTTGAAGATGTTTATATTTTTTAGCATCAAATAATTTTTTTAATGTGGCGCCCGGCTTATCTTTATAAAGTTTGAACTTTGTAAAAGCTCCGATGACGTTCTGAAATATTTGTTGGATATTTTGATTTTCTGCCATTAATGAATTTATACTACTCATAACCCAATCCGCAAAGGAATTGTCGTGTAAAGTTTGAATCATCTCGGGATCACCTAAATATTTTCCAAAAATATAATATTTAAAAAGAGTTGACATATTCTCAGCAGTCAATTCTCCCGAGGCATCTTGAATATTTTTAATAGCCCTTTCAAGTTTGGGTATAATCTTGGCAGCGCCCTTTTCTGTAAATGCTGCTTCATCTTCGGCAGACTCATAGCCGCGACTTCTTGAAATTTTATTTTTTACAAGCTTCTGAATGTAGCTAATTAAAATTTTAGCAATATCTCCAACATTCAAAGATTGCATCATTCCGCGCGCTTGATCATCATATTCTGTCGCTTCCGTAAGAAATTCTCTAAGTTCATCATCCGGTTTGTACATCCTCTCCCGGCCGGGCTCCATCCCACGAGCCGCCCCCGAAGTAATAAACACTCGAACAAGATCTTCGGATGTGTTTATCCCCTTCTCATCCCAATCTGCCGCTATCTTTAAAAACGTTTCAAACTTTGGAAATCCCAAACCATGAGCACCAGGACCCATTGTTTCAATATTATTTTCTTTAAAAATATTATCTAAAGTTTTATAATATTCAACTGCTTTATTAACTTTATTATCCTTTTCTTCCTTCATATGTTGCGAAATAACCTTGTGCTCTCGCAACTTACCCCCCAGATCAAGAAGTTTCTTCATTTTGTTCCCCGCGTCCGATTCGCTCTCAACGGGAGTGTTGTTTATTTGATCATACCAGCGACCAACTATGGCCATGGCCTCTTTATATTTTGGTTTCCAGCCTTCCGCTGCGACTCCCTCTTCTGATCCGCTGCCGATCAATTCAATAAACTTTTTTCGGATTTTCAAGGGGACTGGATCGGGGAAACCAAAACCGGAGATCCGCGATGCTATTTCTTTTGCCGCTGGCCGAGGTTCTTGAGCTAATTCTGTTTCAATATTATCCCACTGATCACTTTTACCTGTCATATCAATTAATTTTTTATATATTTGTTTATATTCGGCTTGACTTTTAGAACCTAATAATTTTTTGATAAGAGATATTTTTGCCTTGTTCTCGGAGTCCAGTTCTGCCCCCGTCCCGCTTGGAACAAAAAGTTTTCCCCGTTTTTCCGTCCCGCCAGAAAATTCATCGGCGGCGACCTCATTAAATAAATTCTCGCCCTCACTCTCAAGTGACTCTCTTAGTAATTTTTTAAAATCATCAGTATTCATTTTATAGAGGTATTCCTTTCCATTATAATTAGTCTTGAACTCTGGAAAGATTGGTCAAATTTGAAAGCAATACATTGTCGCGCATATCTTCGCCCATAATATAAATCTTTGCAAAGGGGAATTGTCTACTCGATGCCTCAGTTATAAAAATTTTCAAGATGATTCCAGTTTTATCATCGCAAAGCCTCTTCCAGCTAACCAGATCGCCAACAGAAAATTGTTCTAATAAATCTTCTCCAATAACTGGCATCTTATTTTTGATTGATCGCTCATTCCTCATAACGGCTGGTCGGATAAATGGGACTCGTTTCTGTGGGCTTGATTCCCTGATCTCTGAGGGCCATAAGAGAACTTACAACATACTCGACAGCTTGTCTTGCTCTTTTACACTGATCGTCGATAAGAAAATCTAAATCTGCTTTTTGAATTATTCCCTCGCCGTAATCCATTTTTGCTTTTTCGATTATCTGATCCAAAGAATTTTTAGCTCCTTGAACAAAACTTTCATAACGATGAAGATTATCTTTCCTTGCAGCGACAACTTGATTTGCCGCTCCCTGATCATTTAGATAATATTCTTTTAAGAATTCCTCGTTTGAATCTTTGACGATGTTTTTTATATCTTTTTTTGTTAAGTCTTTCATATCAATAATTAGTTGTTTTTTTTAATTAAAACCAATATCTTGAATATATTCAAGAGGAATGAGTAAAAAATTACCTCCCGAGGCCCTTACAAGAACTTTATTATTTTCATCTGGTGCTGACATTTGCACAACTTCCGTATTGTGCTTTGCCATCACCATCTTTCTTTTTACAGGATCTAAAACCCACTGGTTACTCTCATCTGGAAAATTTAACATTTGATAAGGAAGAGAATCCTCTGCCTCTCCGTCTTCGCTCTCAAGGGCACTTTCTAAAACTTCTTCGAACATTTCTAATAGTTTATCTCGTTGTTTATCCAGTGGCATAATAAACCTCCTTTGTAACCTATTTATAATTAGATTTTCAATGTTCCTATTTCTTATCTATTTCGAAAAGAGAAGCCAAAAACCAATTGTCATCTAATTCGCCCCATTCTTCTATTATAATTTTTGGTTCAAAAAAGTCTACCTGCTCATCTAAATTCCAATATTCCAAAAGAGAATATTTGGCAGTCTCGGGAGTTGCAGAGGGGCTGTTAAACCAATGAATTCGAACCATTGGTTCTTTAATCATTTCTTTATTGATGTCTGCCCAGCTTTGTCTAATATGATATCCTGGTTTATAATCAATAATAACACCCACATGCTCGCTTTGGGTGGCACCAAATTTCTGAATATACTTTATAAGATTTCCTTTCATTCTTCATCCGGAGGAGGTAATAAAATACAAATACCCACCAAACTATATAATAACATACTTCCACCAAGTAAGCAAATAGAAAAACTTTTTAATTGTAATCCTATAAAAAGTGTAAAAAGATTGGCCGCAAACATAGCAGACCAGATAATCAACATCCCATTTTTCGTCATAAAAATCTCTCCTCAAATGCCTGTGAAACGATTTTTCTTAAATCGAATAAAAGTACTTACTCTCCCCTTGAGAATAGCAAGATACCCCGTTTAAGCTCATTCTGAGCCCTGTTCTTCTGCTAGCATTTCGAGAATAATATCCTCAATTTTCCCTCTGCGAAATCCGGTCTCTTCCTTAATATATATCATCTCTTTATTAATGATAAAAAATGAAGGAAAAGAAGTTAAAGGCCATCCACTCTGGGGACTCGAACTTATGAAATCTCGACTCCCGGCCAAAACCGGAGCGCTCTCAATCCCAAACGCATCTGCCCACGCCTTCGCGTCAGCGACATTTGGATTTTTTCGACTTGTATCTTCGACCAGCAAGGTTAAATAAACAATATCATCTCCATATCTCGCTTGCAGATCTTCAACTTCGGTGGCCGCCATCCGACAGGGCCCACACCACATGGCACTAATATCTAAAATAATGATCTTTCCATAAGCATCGTAAAGAGATACCTCTCGATCATTTTGATCTTTGAGAATAAAATTACAGGGATGGTCTCCAATAGCCTGGGAACAATCCATACCCCATTCTGGATTTTTTGAATCAAACTCGGGGATGTCGCATGATCCCCCCAAAATTAAACTTGCTAAAAGAAAAAAACTACTTATATACCTCATGCATCCAATCCCCTTACTGTGCATAAGTAACTATCATAATAATTTCCAAAATTGAATTTATTTGAAACTAATTATATATGAGAGGGTCGATGTTAGATAGATATAGAGTACTTTATAGCGCAGTCGCTATAGTGATGGCGATGAGTTTGTTATGGTATATTCAATATAATACTCACAAAATAATCACACGCGTTCTGGACGGTATAGAAAATTGTCAGTGCGATGAAAATTAAAAATTATATTTCTTAAATCTTTGTTTTAAATAATTTTCATCCAGATCTTCTATATACGGATAGCCGGTGCGTGGATCAATCACCTTTTCCACTTCGCTATTTTTCACTTCGCTATTTTTCACTTCATCGTCTGTTCCAGTCAAAACTGGCTTTGGAATTTTGGATAATTTTACCATTCCTTCATAGAATTGCTTAGAAGTTTGAGAATCTTGTGCTATTTTTAAAATTTTACGAAATAGATCTTCATGACCCGCAATAAGCTCGTCTCGACTTGGCGGTTGAATTCTGGAAGTTATAATCGATCCATTTTTTAAATCTCTTTCAAAAGATTTTAAAGAGGCTTCCTCTTTCTGTACATTAAATCCATTGTGAAAACCTTCCGTGACAAGAGATAAATAATTTACAACTTTTTTCTCCCTGTCAAAACCATTATAAATCATAATTTTCCAGTCTGAGAAATATTTATGAAAATCCCCCTTGACTAGTTCCGATAAACCGTCGCTAATCTGCTGTACTAGTACATTAGAAGCACTCATGGTTGAGGAATAATTTAAACTTTCGAGTGGTATTGTTTTTAAGTAATTCCTTATTGTATTTCGCAATGTTCGAAAAGCTGAATTTGTATAATCATATCTTAAAAAGATATCTCCCTTCCTCATCTTTCTTACAAACTCAAAACCCGAAATTGGAGTTAATGCTTTCTTCTCTAATTTATTGATAAAGCCGATAAGATCTGCTTCATATTCTTTCTTTTTGAACTCGGGATCGGCCGCCGCCTTTACAAGAAAAGCATAATATAAAGTTGCCTTCTTCATAATATCATATGTCAATTCTTCGTGTCCCGGATATCTAAATTCGATATAATTTCTTCTATTAACATGATAAGTGTTAAACCCCACATTTTTAATACCTATTCTATTTGCCGTCATCGCGACAATATCGCTCAATTCTTTAGAAATTTTATCAAAGTTTTTAACTATTAAATCTTTTAATAATCCATGCTTACCTCTTGTCTTTGTCCCAACCATCGACATCTTTCTATCTGGAAATGGTATGGGCCCTGCTGGCCCTGCATTTTTCACAAGATCTTCTATCATAGCGGCAATCCTATCAATAGCAGGTTGTTTTATATCATGGGTCCAGCGTGTGTTCTGTCTTGATGAAAAGCCCATCCCTTCGGTTGCATAAGTATCATTTAAAAACATGAGAGCCTTAAAAAGATTATAATTTTCGGCTAGTTCCACATAAGGTTCTCCATCGCGGACACCCTGATCGGCAATATATCCAATATTGGTATGAAGCCCAGTTTTCTCCGTCATACTAAAATATATTTCACCGTGATCTTCATAATCTTCGAAGAATATTCTGAGAAATTCAAAAGCATTCTCCAAGCCGGTCATATAAATAGGATCATCCATGGTAAATTCAATGCCACAAGTCAGTGAGCCATCTTCTTTAAAATCTAGATTGGATTCATATTTATTCATAAAATTTGGAAAAGCTTCCCGCAATTCATCAGTTAAAGAATCAATCTCGCATGCACCAGTTCTGCGACCCTCCCTATCTTCTTCTATCCATTCATCCCGATCAAAATAGCGCCATTCATCAACACCTAATTCATCAAGAAATCTCTCCGGATTCCTTTCTGCTTCTTCCTCCTGGGCGTTGACCCATTCTTCGGACGTCCGCTCAAGAAGATCTAAATATTTGGACATTATTTTGCCAACCCAATAAATATCATATGTGTTCGGATCATAAGAAAGATCATCTAGTATAGACTTAACTTCCGTGGGCAAGTCATCGATCACATCTTGAAGAGCATCCTCTGCACCATTAACAAACTTCATCCATCTGATCGAACTAAAGTTGCCAATAAAATCTTTTATATTAATTTGAGAATTATTTTTCCGCGCTTCTGGCAGCACACCAGCGGCATTTATTTGATCGAGGTTAATAACAAAATGATTAATAAGTTTTTTAATGATTTTTGGAGATACCAGGCCTTCGAGACCGGGTGGATATCCCTTTCCTCCTTTTGCTTCCCAATCAAAGGTTAATTGTTCTTCTTCCCACCCCATAATATTGGCAAGCTCTCTTTGCGATGCCGAGCCCGATCTTAAAAGATATCGTAAAAACTTCAATGGTTCCTCATAGATGTTTCTAAAAATTGAATCAAACTCTCCCTCAAGCCCGTCCTCGTCGTCATCTCCCATATATGCGATCGATACTATGATAACATTCATATCATTTTCGCTTAAACCTTTTATAAATTCGAAAAACCACCCTAGCATTTCGTCCCCATCGTCGAGATTTGCGATACCCGCGTGATTAAAAATATTCCCAGGAGTCACTGACTCAAGTTGACTATCAAACCCTCCCTCGATGGAGTAGTCCCTTATCCAGCTACGAGCGGCATCGTCAATAGCCTCTTGCATCCTGGAGCTATGTTCCCAATCATTATAATAATCATCGTCAGGTTCGTCATCGGCTACCAGTTCAATTTCATATGCAATGGTAAATCTTTTTTCATCTGCCATTATCGCATCTTCATCGCTTTTATTAAATTCTTTGAGAATTTTTCGAGATTCAGTTAAAAAATCTTTCCACTTTTTCATATTATAGCCCTCAATATAATAATTAGTTTTTTATTGACCGAAAGAAAGAGTTTATTATTCTCTTAAAAAAGCCGTGGCCATCCCAAATTTTAGTTTGCCCTCTATAATAAAATCCCTTCTAAAATTTGAGCACAGCATGCTTCTTGTTTTAGAAGGGATTGATCATATTATATGGAATCAAAAGTCACACAGCCCTACCCTAGTAGAGCACCGACACCGACACCAGTTAGCCACACGCCGCCGGCGAAGATATAAACCTCCACTGGTGATTTGAGGGTAACAAACTCCTTTATGAGTAAGATAGTTTCTTTAATTATGTTAATCATGGTTACTCCTTTTTATTTTTTTCTCATCTTTAACATTTCGTTTTTCAATTATCTTCATAAGATCAGATCATAGTGAGATAATTTGACTGTTTTCTTTGTTGACATACTATAAATAGTCTCAATTTCTAAGAAACTTCTTATTTTTCAACTTCGATCATATGCAAAGCAAACTGATAAAGCCGTTGAAGTATTTTATTTTGAAGCGGTTTTATTGTTAATTCCCAATAATGCTGGTGTCGAAAATCATATATGTTTTTCATATATTTAATTATTTTTCGAACATCTGGTTTTTCTTTTTCGATTTCATCTCTAATAAAATTTAAATCATCGGTTTCGGTATCTATATCAACTTCTTCTGAAGAATTAACAAAATTTTGAACCAACTTAAAAATAGGAATTAATCTCGCCTGAATTTCTTCAGTGCTATTAATATATCTTATTTGTTTTTCAACTCCCGCGATGCCTTCCGTCCGCTCCAGGCCAGGAAAATTATCTTTAATATATTGATAAATCTCTTTTCCCCTTTTGGTTTTCCAATAATTTCTATCCATTAACCCATCTTCATTTCCTGCCCTGGTCGCATTAATAAAGTGTGTTAGTTCGTGATCAAAGATATACCGAAGAAGAGATTTATAATTTGATGATCTCATAATATTTATAATATCATCGTCATCCGAAATTTGTCTATATGTTTCTTCGTCCATAATACTATTAAAATATAGAGTCAGTTCTCTGGTACCACTATTCCAAGACCCCATTGCACCCGATTCTTTATCAAATTTAATCTCGATAGAGGGCAGCCAATGGCCTTCCCGATCAATATCTTGTGAGATTAATTCTCCTTTTGGATCCACTTCTCGAACTTTTTCAACAATCTCGTGTCGACGAGGTATAACTAGAAGAAGTGCATGATCTCTTAGTTCCTTCGGATCTATTTTTTTAAAACCCAGGCGCAGGAGCGTTTCATGATCAAGCCAATCAGAATCCTCATAATCCTCTTTTTCCCCTTCCGATTCATATTCAAAGTTTTGAGGATCAGAATAAGCATCCACAAAAAAATCCACTAAACGAGAATAAAGTTCATCAGTTTTTCTCTCGTTTAAATATTGGTGCCAATTTTCAAGTAGGAGTTTCATTCTTCTTCTCCGCTTTCATCTGATTCTCTTTGCCATAATAATTTTGGTTCACCAATAAGTGCTTCCGAATCCCAAATGCATCCCGAAGCGACATCCCACGGATAATACCACGCGCTGTTGCTCATTCTAAATTCCCAAAGATATGGACAAATTTCTATCCCATCCCAGTCGATGCCTGCAAGAAGTGGCCAATCAATCATGTGGTATATTCCATCAATTGGACCGGTGTGCTCTGCCCTTTCTTGATGCGGCGCCCTGGCCCAGAACTCATGTTCAAAGCTTTTGAACTGCTCCGCATTGGTGATGACTTTCATAAACGCATCGTATATCTCAAGCTCATAAACATAATTTACACGGTCAAGCCAATGCGGCATCTCTCGTGCCATCCATTTAAGCCATGAGTCGCCGCAGCCATACCAAACTCCATCTGGCTTAGGTCCCTTCTTCTGTTGAATATTGGATGGAAATCCCTTCCACGGTTCGCTAAGTGCAAGTATTCTCTGATTCGGCCCGATCTTTAGATCGAGCGGGGAAGAAGCGCCTTCGTCTTCATTTATATACTCTCGCCAATTTTCAAGTAGGAGCTTCATTTTGCGCCCCAAACATTTCATTATATTCTTCAATATCTAATTCTTTAACTTTTACATCTTTACCAGTTTTTACAGCATTTGCGAAACGATGGTTTCCATCCATAATATACTGATATTCACCATTGTTAACTACAACAATTAGCGGGTACTCAGGATTAGCATACTTTACTCTTTTTGGATCTAATGTATCAACAATTGGTTTGTTTTTCAACAAGTCTTTGAGTTTTTTTGTGGTGTACGTCTTGCATTCTTTACCGTCTCCCTCATCACAACTTTTCCCTGTAATTTTAAAAACATCATCAATATGAAGATTATCCCAAGTAGTATCTAATCCGTGGGCTTCTGCTATATACCTTCGCCAATTTTCAAGTAGGAGTTTCATTCTCGGCTCCATACAATATTCCCCTCAAGATCTTCAATTCTTAAGGGAATAATTTTTTCTTTGCCATTGTATTTGATGGCACTGGCTTTTGACAAGAACTGTTCTTCAAAATTTTTGAACATATCGGGCTTAAGTTCAGCTAGCCTAGTGGCAATCTTTGATAGGCTAGCCGCTTTATAAACATCTGTATCGCTGCCCTGTGCAAAATACCCTATTCTAATTGTTCCAGACTCATCGTCGGGTACTTTGAATTGATGTGGAAATTCTTTCAAATATTGTTCAGGTGTTTTTCTTGATGATATTCGGGGAGGAGCCATACCGAACTCTTTCATATTGTTATAGAAAAAATCTATATTATCTATCATAAACTGCGAAAACCCTGATGCATATACCTCATAATCGATATCAAAAGTTTCTGGGGTCACCGGTTCGTCACTAACGATGATATAAGCAGTGGTTGCATCATCGGGGCACGACTCGCCCTTTGAATAGACTTTATCCGCCAAAAGACTCTTTCCGTGGCTAATAGCATTCTCTTTTTTAGTAAAAAAGTAAAAACCCGCTCCTTGACCAAACCCTTTTGCCCTAGTGGCGTCAATACCCCCGGTGAAAGACTCTGGTGGGAAACAGGTCGCGTGATATAAAAGCATACCTTCGCCCTCTTGTTCTTCTTTTAAGAATTTCCGCCAATTTTCAAGTAGGAGTTTCATTTTACACCTCTCTGTTTCCGGAGCACGCGCAAGTTAATTCCTCTCTTATCTAAAACCTCTCGTGCCATTACTCTTGTTCTCTCGTTCGGATAATTTTCCGCTATATCCTTTAAGATGCTTGAAGGAACAACATCGTGATATTTCACAATTCTTCTAGCAACTCCAAGATATTTATAAAACTCTTCGCTGGCTAACCACCTTAAAATATATGTTGGGATATTGAAATGATCCATTGTTGCCATTTCTGCTAACGAGTTTGCCATGCCATAAGGATCTTCTAAAGAATTCAGAATTTCCCTCATCTCGTCTATCAGCGCCTCCATCCCTGGCGACCCATCAACGAGGCGCATTTGCACCATCTTGTTCAAAACAAATATTCTGAGCTTCTCATACTTATTCCACGCCTCGGTTTCAATAAGTTTATCGTGTAACATTTGAAAAGTTTCTTTATCAACTCGGTTGTCATTCGCATCCATAAACTGAGCCGAGCCATAGTGGAACTGAAACTTATTATTCTTCTTGTTTTCGAAATAAAATAGCGGATCATCAGGTTTATAATAATCTTCAAAATAATCCAAACCGGGGGCGGCAGTACACCAATCTGTTCCTTTTCCTAATTCGCATGCGCTGCCCTTGTTGTGAAGGGCCGCGACAAACCATCCATTCTTACCGGGGGCCCTCTCTAATTCTCCGGTTTCTTCATTGCGCTCCATTTTACCGCTAAAAATTTCCGTGCCCTGTTCTGCATCAAGATAATTCTTTCTCTCTTGTGCTTTTTGAATTTCTTCTTTTGCATTGTGAGTCATGACGACAAGATCGTCTAGGGATTTGATTTGCATCAAATCTTGATTGGGCATAAATTGCTGATGGTGGAAGAATGTTTCCAGACTGCTTCGGGGACCAACTATAGCACGACCATTAATAAGATGAGCAGCGAGGTCGCTATCTTCTCTGGCCATTTTAAGTAGCCACAGAACAGAAGTGCCTTTTTGATTGTCTGTTAAATCATCTGGAACAATATCAAGAAGATAATTTTTAAAGTTGCGATGTTGAGTCTCAAACTCTACTTCAAGGAAGTCAGGATTTTCTTGTTTTCTATTATAAATATAATTTTTGATTATTTTTAAAGTGCGCTTAGAATTAAGGGTTTCTTTTGCATCTGAAAAGGTAACTTCATTCAAATACTTCCGCCAATTTTCAAGTAGGAGTTTCATAGTTAATCCTCAAATTTAGGCTACTAGAGTTGAAATCAAAAATTTCTTTTGCTTCTTCAAAAGAAGCATCGGGCTTTTCGGAGGGTTTAAAACCCGAATCCATAAAAGCCTTCAAGGAAGCTAAACTGCTTACTTGCGCGGAGATTTCTTTACTCGGATATTTATCCAACACTATCTGGATTAATTTCTTTCCTAAACCTTCGCCTCTTTTATTTTCATCAACAAAAAAATCGTATATCGAATGAGCGCCACCGGCCCATTTACTGTTTTCTATGACAGTTATCCTTCCGCCGTCTATCTGAAAGATCCTCTTATCGTCTTCAGTTGAAATTTTTACCTCATCTATTATATACTTCCGCCAATTTTCAAGTAGGAGCTTCATTGTGTTCTGGTTTCTCCATTTAAAATTACTTTTGCTGGCGAGAAGACATTATCAGAGTCTCCGCGAGGATCAGACAACATATCAGCAAAAAGCATTTCATCTGTTATATGACGCGATCTAAGTCCTCCTCGGGGAAAAACATGCACGGGAATTTCTTCATCAGGCATATATTCATTTAAAACCAACATTCTACCTCGACCTTCATGTTGTTTGATTATCCAGCGATTTGATTCTTCATCCCATCGCGGCTGCAAAAATGGAGGGCCAATTTTTAGTTCTTCTTGAGACAGCATATAATCCTTCAAGGATTGAAAAGATTCTTCTCCTGAACTGCGTGATGGATTTAATCTTAAAAATTCACTTGGCGTCATATAGACAACAAAACCCACATAATTAATATTCTGATTCCACGGCACTTGGCCAATTCCGTTTTCGGGGTCAAGAAAAACCGGTATGACCTTATCCTCTACTTGAATTTCCCCCAAGTATAATTCCTCTTCAGGGTTAACACTTTCGTTTAAGAAATGTCGCCAATTTTCAAGTAGGAGTTTCACGACTATAATTAGTCATCATCTGGAAGAAAACCCCTGACTTCTTCTATGAGCCCAGACATATCTAATCCAGCGCAATCTATCTTCCGATCGGTGAAGTTGTAATGATTACAGAAACCTTCGAACGTTCCTTTAATACATCCCTCGTGAGTCGTCGTACAAGGCGTTCCATCATCATTTTGTGGATAGACCAAGGGAATTCCGTAGGACACACTCACGGCAGTCCACAGGGCCTTGAGAGCCTCAATTTGACGAGGGTAGAACCACAAAAATGGATTGAGCTTTCGTCCATGAACCAAACCCTCGGTTTGTATCGGTCTTTCGCCAAATCCATTTTTTACATATGTCTTCTGATATTTCTGGTAATAAGCATTGCTTATTTCGATTCCAATACTTTTCTTGTTCCCTGCTGCCCGTGAGCAGTGCCATCCACCGTGTTGTGTATCAAGAACCTGATAAATTGTTCCGTCATTATCTAGGCAGAAATGAACCGAGACACCCCTATCATTCAAAATATTTGTACAACTCTCTGCTGAAAGGCAGACATCCCAATGATTAACAAACATTGTTGGTTTTCTTTCTGCTTTTCCAGAATTATCATAATATCGGCCCGGCTTGATAGCCAAGCCTCCTGGTTCGTGCCACAAGACAACCTTGTCCCAACCAATTGGAATAAGCTTTCCATTGTGAACAATGTGCTTCTTTTCGATGCCGCAGGAATCAATGACCCTTAAGAGAAGTCGCCAAGTGTTCTGGCCCACGATTCCATCGACGGATAAACCATTATCTCCCTGGAATTCTTTTACTTTGGCCTCTGTCCCAGGACCAAAATTAGAATCCACAGTTGTTGGATATCCTTTTTCTGTTAGTGATCTTTGACATAAGGCAACATCAGAACCTCTGTCGCCCTTCTTTATTAATGAGTGGTTCATCTTCTACATAACCTCCTTTTAATGCCTCTCTCCAATCTCCGCTTGGAATTATTGGATGAGGATGGCCCGCAACTGTTAATGGAATCTCATCTAAAAAGTATGCCAAAGCCGCCACATCCCTATCTTTTAATTGAATAAGAATAAGCTGACGGTTATAGAGACCACGTTCTGGGTGCCTTGAATCATAGCTCTCTAAGCGATCCAAATCTCTTAGAGCACTTTGGGAAACTTCATATACTTCGCCCTTTATTGAAGTATCTCCACCAAAAACCATTGCCGGAAATGCGTTAAGATCATAAAGAGTATAGAGCGGCTTTGTCTCCCCTTCGCCTAAAAAAGTCGCATCTTTTCGTAAAAAGATGTTGTTGGGCTCGCCATCCATTAATGTTCCGTAAACAAAAACCTTCATTTAGCCCCATCCTTTATGCCAGTCCCAAATATTATATACATCTTCAAATTCTTGCATGCAATGGTCTCCGCATTTCGCAAGGGCTTTTTCTAGATGATATTGCTCTGGTTCTTTTATATCCTTTTCTTCTTCTTCTTCTTTGATGGCACATTCAAGTGGCTTCATTTTCTTTCCTTTTTTAAAATTTATATTTCTTAAAATATTGTTTGAGTTCTGATAATTTTTTATCTTTTTTTGTTGGTGTTTTTCGGACCAATATTCCGGCATCAACTAGGCTTTGTATCTCCTCTTCGGTGGGAGGCCAGCCGCTGATCGATGACAAAATCGGATCATTGACATCTGTGGCCGCAAGAACTCCTTCCTCTTCCTCCTCCCATAGCGAGTAGTCATCATCCTCCCACGGCTCTTCATCCTCCCACGGCTCTTCATCCTCTTTCCAGGCATTTTCAAACTCCTCTTTATCAGATTTTGAAAAACCACTATCAGTGCTGCCCTTAAGTGGATACCCTTTAAGCATTTTGCCCATAGGAGAATCGTCTTTCATTGGGAAAGGTGAATATAATTTTTCTGAGATTTCTAGTGCACTAGAACTATTAAGAATTATATCCATTATTTTTGTTAAATCCCGCTGTCGTCCAGTCTGATACGAAAATATCGGCATCAAATCAAGATCGCTGCCTACCCGCGCTGCCGGCAATCGTTTCTGAAATTCTTTTGGAGAAATTAATTTATTCTCCACATTGGCAGATGCATTAAAATGAGTCGAAACTGCGGCTGGGTTTAATTTTAAACTATCGAGAGAGACTTTACCCTTAGAGAGGCCATTATATACTGCAAAAGTATTATGCTTAAGCACATGTATTAATCCTCCGAACCCCCAATAAATAATTCTTTCCACAATATTAGAGGCATGCTCCCTGGTGTCATTCAATAAATCCACTGGTGTCCTCTCATTTGCCCATTGCCAATCGATAGAATCTATGAGGGCCGCCTCTAAATATGAAAAGATACTAAAACCCGAATTAGTATTCTCAAGAAAATCCATTCCTTTATTAAATTCTTTTAAAAAGGGAGCCTTAACTGCACTTGTATTATTTTCGTCGTCCATCGCCTCATTAAAAAACCCGATAAGATCTTTTATATAATCTCTTTTTTTAAATTCTGGATCAGCCGAAGCTTTAACAATAAAAGAATAATATAGAAGTGCCTTGGTCATATTTTTGAGATTTGGATCGCGGTTGCCTGGATATCTAAACTCAATATATTTTAGGTCGCCAACATTATCTATATTAAATCCCTGTTTTTTTGACCAAGTTTTGCCGGCTGTTTTTTCAACTTGATCACTTAATATTTTTGATATATCATCGAAATTTCTTTCTAAATACATTTTCATTAATTTTTCTTTTGATAAAAATTTCATTCCGCCGCTCCTCTCGGGAAGCCTCTTCAAAAATTTCTTGATATCTTTTATTGCTGGTCCTTTGAGATCTGTCGCCCAACCCGAAAATTCTCTTGATCCAAAGCCCATACCTGATGTTGCATGCGAGTGATTTAAAAATGCGAGAGCTTTAAAAAAGTTATAGTCCCCCTCAAGCTCTCCTTCTTTACCGAGATATCCAATGTTGGTATGAAGTCCCGTATTCTCGCTAAAAAAGAAATAATCTTGATTCTTATAATCCTTAAAAAATAATTCAAGAAATTCAATTGCATTTTTTAAACCAGTCATATATTTTGGCCGGTCCATAGTAAATTCAACACCACAAGTCAACGAGCCATCTTCTTTAATATCAAGATTGGCTTCATATTTATTCATAAAATTTGGAAATTCCATACGAAGCACAATTATGATATCTTCAATATCTTCATAATCACAGTCGTCGTATTCGTTTAGTTCCGTCTCTAATTCAATTTCAAAAGCCACAGTAAATTTTTCACCGTCTTTTAAAACGGCGGACTTATCTTTATTATTAAATTCTAAAATTAATTCTTTATTTTCGAATAACATCTTCATGTCTATAAATAGTTTATCCTTCGAGAAACTTCTGAATACTTCCAGAATTTACTTTTGAATACACAACATGAACTGCAACCTTAGATCCAAGCCTACTTTGCCACATTTGTTTAACCTTTTTGGTCCAATCTTTACCGGGATTCGGCACATCTCTTAATTGTTGGATGACTCATCTATTTCCCCTTGGGAACTCAAGTACATTCTCCGGTAATTCTTCCTTTTTTTCTTCCAAGTCCTCAGTCATTTGATTTTGAAAGGTTAAAAACTTATCATATGTCGCCAGTATGTCAAAAAACAGATTTTCGGCTATATCCTGATCAAAATCATCTGGAAGTTCTTCGGCCTCGATTCGTTTTGACCAAGTATCGAGAGAATTACCCAACGAGGCGACAATTATGTCGATCTCTTTCGGTTCAATTTTTAAAGGTTTCATTATTTCCTCATGTTAGAATAAAATGGTGGAGGTGGCGGGAATCGAACCCGCGTCCGCAGCAATGTCCAGTTCAAGTCGTTCACAGGTTTAGATTATTTTCTTAAACAATCAAATGGCTTGTTAAATTCCCGCTGCTTTACAAGTATTAACAACTCGGGTGTTTTGCTGTCGGCAGAACCACCTGCTTATTCGCTATTGGGTAACGAGGTCAGCGAAGACCCAGCAAGCTATGCCGCTAAAGCGACGGCTTGGAAATGATTATTGTTATTGG
>Ga0208013_1000150_pt1 | contig 49185 bp, 37 predicted proteins | sample 16_taG_FD_184091 | JGI IMG/M metagenome (GOLD analysis project Ga0208013, IMG submission 184091) | Marine viral communities from the Subarctic Pacific Ocean - 16_ETSP_OMZ_AT15313 metaG (SPAdes) (version 2) | ecosystem: Environmental > Aquatic > Marine > Oceanic | place: Pacific Ocean | collected...
AAATCGACTTAGACGAAATCCTAAAAGAAATGGGATACGGAGAAGAAGATGAATCAGAAGAAGAAGTTTCTGAAGAAGTTGTAGAAGAAACTAATGAACTTGAAGAAGTAAAATCAGAGCTTACAGAAGCAATGGATACTATCAAGGAACTTAAATCTACAATCAACGAAGTAAATTTATTGAATGCAAAATTACTTTACACTAACAAACTATTCCGTTCTTATGACTTGAACAACGACCAGAAAATGAAAGTTGTTGAAACATTAGATAGAACTAAGAATGTTAGAGAAGTAAAACTAGTATTCTCAACTCTTGCTGAATCACTAAAAATTGGTGGTACTGCAAAAAAAGTAAAACAAGCTAAAATAACTGAATCATTCGCATCTAAACCAGTTGCAAGTACTGCTCCTTCTAAAGAAGTAATTACTGAAGCAACTAACACGATGGCAGAAAGATTTAAGAAATTAGCAAATATTTAATTTAACCCAAAAAAAAGGAAAAATAAAAATGGCAAATTTTGATTTATCTAAACTTATGGAAGGAAAGAACCCACAATCAGTTATGCTTGCTGAAACAAGAGAGCTTAAAGGAAAATGGGAACAAACTGGACTTTTAGAAGGTTTAGGAGAGAGAGAACAATCACAGATTTCTGTATTGTTAGAAAACCAAGCAAAACAATTGCTTGATGAAGCTACTGCTACCGGTACAGGTGGTGGAAACGAAGAGTGGAGTGGAGTAGCTCTACCATTAGTAAGACGTATCTTCGGTGAAATTGCATCGAAAGAATTCGTTAGTGTTCAACCAATGAACTTACCATCTGGTCTAATCTTTTATTTAGATTTCAAATATGGTACTGCACAACCAGGTAATCCTGCGTTTTCTGGAAAATCACTTTTTGGTGGTACTGGTGACGATTTAGGTTCAACTGATTCTGCTGTAAATGGTTTATACGGTGAAGGTAGATTTGCATATACTGCAAATGACGTATCTGATTCAATCGCTGTTGGTGATTTAACTATCGCTTCAGCTTCTTGGGCAGATGTAAATTATGATGCATCATTATCAGCTTCAGTTGCTGATGGTTCATTAGCTAAGATTTCATTTGACGCATCTGAATTAGTAAGACCTGATTTAGATGGTGTAAGAAGTTTTTACATTTCATCTTCAGATTTCGCATCTGCAGATTCTTACTACCCTGCACACTCTAGTGTTGCTGGTGCAGTAGGTTCAGAAGTAATTTCTACATTCGCAAAATTATCATCTTTAGGTGATGATTTAGCAGTTAAACATTCACAACAACCAATCGCTGCAAACAGAGGAGACTTCGAAGATAGTTCTCCATCTGAACCTGCAACTGATTTAGGTATTCCTGAAGTTGATTTAGAATTAAAGTCTGAAGCAATTGTTGCTAAGACTAGAAAACTAAAGGCTGTATGGACTCCTGAGTTAGCTCAAGATTTAAATGCATACCATTCAATTGATGCTGAAGCTGAATTAACTTCAATGTTATCAGAGTACATCTCATTAGAGATTGACCTTGAAATCCTTGATATGTTAAAAGCTAACGCTTTAACAACTGAATACTGGTCTGTAACTTTAGGTGAAGAGTATGATGCAAACACTAGTGGATGGGTTGCTGGAGGAAATTCTGCAGCTTATACTAAAAATTCTTGGTTCCAGACTTTAGGAGCTAAGTTGAACAAAGTATCTAACAAGATACACCAATTAACTTTAAGAGGTGGAGCTAACTTCGTTGTTGCTTCTCCTGATGTATGTACTATTTTAGAATCTATTCCAGGATTTACTGTATCTGCTGATAAAGATGCTTCATCTTTCGCAGCTGGTGTATCTGCTGTTGGTTCTATGAGTAATAGATATACTGTGTACAAAAACCCTTATATGACTTCTAACGAAATCTTATTAGGATTTAAAGGTTCAAACTTCCTAGAAACAGGAGCTGTTTATGCACCTTATGTACCGTTAATTATGACTCCACTTGTATATGACCCAACTAACTTTACACCAAGAAGAGGTGTAATGACTAGATATGCTAAGAAAATGGTAAGACCAGAATTCTATGGTAAAATCTATGTTAAAGATTTAAACAACCTATAATCGGTTAATTAAATTTTAGTAGTAAGTCATTACAATAGTGATGATAGAATTAAGAGGGAACAGAAATGTTCCCTCTTTTTTTATGCTATAATAAGATATTTATTAGAAATTTACAAAAAAACATGATAAATATCATGTTTTAGTACTATATTTTGTTTTTTTCGTAAAATAATTGAATAAAACCTGTATTTTTTTTAAATTATAACTATATATTGACTCAACATATTAAGACAATTCGGTCTTAATTCATAAACTATATATAATGAGCTACATTTCAAATGAAACAATTACTAATTGGGAAGATAATGGATTTATCAATTTTCAATTATTTACAAAAGAAGAAGTCAATTTAATGAAAATTGAATTGATGAGATTACTAAAAGAAAGAGATAATGACCCTCTTACTTTTTTTGAACATCCTCACCTAAAATCAGATTTATTTTTAAAAATAACCAAAGATGAGAGAATTGTTTCTGCAATTGAAAAGTTGATGGGAAATGATTTAGATATAGCTGATTGTAAAATAGAAGCTACCCAAACATGGGCATATTTCAAACCACCAGGAGCTCTCGGTAGGGATGTACATCACAATATATTTTATTCTCATGCAAATTATGGAGAAGTAATAAATGTAAGTATTGCAATAGATGATGCTGATGAAGAAAATGGATGTTTATATTGGTATCCTGGTTCTCATAAAGATAAAATGGTATATCCTATTCCAGATTCTACTCATACTGAGTTTGAATCAAGAGATGAAAGTAGAATAAAAACTAATCCTAATGGTCAACCAAATGAAAGAGGAAAACCTTTATATGTACCTGGTACTTGGGTTGATGGACAATGGGTTGATAAATGGAATAAAATTTACGTTCCAATTAAAGCAGGTTCAGTAACACCATTAAATTCTCATGTATTACATGGTTCAGATGCAAACTTTACAACTGATAGATGGAGAAGGTCTTTTCTAATACAATATTCTAAATTAGGAGGTATTCAGAGTGGTGGTAAACATATGAAACGAGAAACAATAAGTGTATATTAATGCACAATCAATTAAGGTTACAAATATTCTATTAAATTAAGAGGGGAACTTACTCACCCCTCTTTTTTTATTTTTATACTTCCTTTTCTAATATTTTATATTTATAATAGTATAATTGTAAATAAGGAGAAAGTATAATATGTCTCAAGCACGAATTTGGACAGGTTCAGCTGATTTTACATCAGGTTCCTCTACACCATTTGGTATATATGATGATGATTCATCATTTCAATTAGATGCACCGAAGGTTGCATCGTGGTGTGCAAAAAGGCTAGGATATCCTATTATTGATATAGAACTACAAGGAGAGAACTTCTTTGCAGTATTTGAAGAATCAGTATCGGAGTATTCTGCACAAGTAAATCAGTTTAACATAAGAAATAACCTCGGTTCATTAGAAGGACAACCAACTGGTTCTGATTATACTGGTCAATCAGTACAAGGTTCAGAACTAAATAACGTAGTAACAATAGCAGAATCATATGGTAACTTTGCAAACGTTGGTGGTAGAACTGATATCAAAAAGGGTTCAATAGATGTAACTACTGCCTCTCAAGAATATGATTTACAGGCTCTTTATGGAGATGTATCTGAAAGTAGTGAAAGAATTGATGTAACTAAAGTATATTACGAAACAACTCCAGCAATTAACAGATTCTTTGACCCATATTCAGTTAGTGGACAAGGAACACTTAACTTAGTTGATGAATTTGGATTTGGTTCATTCTCACCAGCGGCACAATTCGTGATGATGCCGATTTATGAGGATATGTTAAGAATTCAACAGATTGAATTTAATGACCAAATTAGAAAATCTGCACATTCATTCAATATAGTAAATAATAAAATAACAATTTTACCAAAACCTGCATCAGATTATAAACTTTGGTTTGAATATCAAGTTGTAAAAGATAGAAGAGAAAATTCTACTGTTATAATTCCAAATGTAGTATCGGATTATTCAAACATTGGATATAGTTTTGCTACATATAGTAGAATAAACGATGTTGGTAAACAATGGGTTAGAAAATACACACTTGCTTTGGCAAAAGAGATGTTAGGTGCAATTAGAGAGAAATATTCTTCAGTACCAATTCCTGGTTCAGAAGTTTCTTTAGATGGTGCATCACTTAGAGCTGAAGCACAAACAGAAAAAGATGCTCTTATTGAACAACTAAGAGAGAATCTTAATGAAGTAAGTAAAAAACAAAGAATAGAGAACGAAGCTTCTATGGTTGACCAACAACAAACAATCATAAACAAAGTTCCACTAGCAATTTATATAGGATAACGTTATGCCGAAGTTTTTCAACGCTAAAGATTTAGATTTCATAAAAACTATCTCAGAGGAGGTGGTAGATTATGTAGTAGAACAAGCAGTAACCTTGTTCAAGGTATCTGTGGGTGAAACTAAAACTAATTTATATGGTGAATCTCTTGGTAAAGTGTGGAGAGCACCTTCTACTATCATGGCGATTGTAGATAGAGAACCAATGAATGTAGTTTATGAAGGATTTGGTGCAGATAAACAACAAGCAGTTGAATTTAGGTTCAATAGAGAACGATTAAGAGAAACAACACACTCAGTTCCTAAAATTAGAGATGTAAATGGTACATTAGTACCAACAGAAGCAATTCAAAACTTAACAGTTGGTTATCCTGAGATTGGTGATGTAATATTGTTTGATGGTATCTATTATGAAATGGATAACATACGAGAAAACCAAAGAATTGGTGGACAACCTCAAATCTATGATAAAGAAACAAATACATTCCAAAATTCTAACAATACACTTATTGGTGTTGGATTTATGGTAAGAAGAAGTCAAATTCAAATAGATGAAAGGGTATATCACTAATGGCAATCGACCCTTTAAAAAATATAAAACCAAACAGAGCACTTCAATACAAAAAAGAAAGTATTGAACAAGGAAAAGGTGTAAAATTATATGATGTGGATATGGCAATTGCCGAACACATGATAGATACTGTATTACCTACTGTTGAAATCTTCCAAGAGAAACAAAAGATACCTGTTGTGTATGGAAATCCTGAAAGATGGAAATCTGTTCAAAAGGATGGGTATTTACGAGATAAAAAAGGAATATTACAAATTCCTCTCGTAATGTTTAAGAGAAATTCTATTGAAAGAAACGATAGTTTATCAAATACAATGAATAGACACGTTTCTTACCCATCAGTATCAAGATATTCCAAAAAACATAAGTACGATAAGTTCTCAGCAATGACTTCAACACAAAAACCTGTTGAAATGTATGATGTTGTGATACCTGATTATGTTACTTTATCATATGAAGTAATAATATGGACTGATTTTACAGAACACATGAATAAAATTGTTGAAGCCTTTCAATATGCAACTGATGAGTATTGGGGAGATAAAGGTGGATTTAAATTTAGAGTAAAAATAGATAATTTTGATAATACAACAGAAGTAAGTGAAGGTTCACAAAGAATTGTAAGAACAAACTTTACTATGGCAGTAAATGCTTATCTATTACCAGAACAATTTGATAACCAATCAACTCATAAAAAATCATTTACCCCTAAAAAGGTAGTTTGGGGATTAGAAACCGATTTAACAGGATTAGGTGATGGAAATGTAACAAATTCAACAGTAAAAAAACAATTAATAAACGAATATTCGGATATTATCGATTTTGTATCCATACGAGGTTCAAAACAAGGTTCATTTGTTGATGCAGATACAATGAAACTAACAAATGTAGAAAAACCTAAATTACCACCCGAATTAATTGGTACATTTAATGAAGATGAGTGGTTTAGAGTTTATATCAATGGAGTATTTATTCCAAAGGCAAAATATAATTTTATTGAAGGTGATAATGATGATGAGATAGTATTTAATTTCGCAACAGGTTCACTTTCAGTAGGTGGAACATATCCTACTGATTTACAATCAACTCAAACTGAGTTGGGATATATTTTAGAAAATACAGATGAATTTGGTGTAACTGGTAAATTTATAGAAAAATAAAATGGCATTAAAAGATTTGGTAAAAATATTAGCTCAAGTACATGAACCCGATGAATATCAGTTGGCTGTTCACGATATGAATCATGAACATTATTGGATATGGAAATTACCAAATGGTAAGATGAAAGATTTAGAGCTAGAAATTAGAGAAAAAAGACCCGAACACGCAAGATTTGATATATTTATAAACGGTCAATATGTTCTAGAAGATGATTATACATTTGAACATGGTGGAAAGGATTTATTAGTTAAATTTAAAAAATCAAATTTCGGTTATTCTCTAGAAATAGATGATGATATAAAAATAGAAGGAGATATACAGGTAGGATGAGTTCAAGGAAGAAACCAAATATTATAACTCCGTTTGATGATAGGAAACGATTTAAAAATTTAGTGCAAGAGGTTTTTAGAGATATGGAAATATTCAGTCATGTGCCAGATTCAATATCTTTAGATGGTGTTTTGTTTACACTTACACTAAGTAATAAAAAACTTGTTTATGAAGATGTATCAGTAGATATTATATCTGATTACGTTGATGTTTATTTACAAGGAGTAAAAAAAACAGCGGATACATATTCAGTTACAGATAATGGAACAGATATAGTAATTAGTTTTACTGAAAATATAACACTTGTCCCTGAGGATATAGTGAAGGAAGATTTTTCAGTAAAAGGAAAGATAGTGAGTAGATAAGAATGGCAACATTAATTCAAAGTAAACAGATACAAGGAATAGTAACCGCTTCGGTAATCGAGGGGGATTTTGCTGTAAGTGGTGGTTCGGTTAACTTAGGTGCTGCAAGTGGTGTAACAGGTTCATTTAGTGGTTCATTCGTTGGTGATGGTAGTGGAATACAAGGAATAGATTATTCTCAAATAACTAATACACCGGTATTTCTACCAGGTGATAATATAACAATCACATCCGGTAGTAATATCATTACTATAACTTCAACTGCAAGTGGTGGTGGTTCAAATGAATCTTTAAACTCATTTACTGCATCATACTATTCAGATTCTTCATCATTTGATTCAAGAATTGTAGGTATTTCTGCAAGTGGTAGTGGTGCTGATTGGAATACTAATTTACAAAATATTCCAAGTGGAATTATTAGTGGTTCTATTCAAATTCTTGGTGGAACTGATATTATTAGTAGTTCTGCTCAAATATCATCTTTAGGGTTTATAACATCATCTCATACAGATATAGCTTCATTAAATGATTATACTGCATCAAATGATTTAAGAATAACTAATTTAGAATCAACAACTTCTTCATTAGATACACGAATAACTCAATTATCAGATAGTACTGGTTCGTATGAAACTATTGGTAGAGGAATAATAAGTTCATCAGAACAATTCCCAAGTGGATTAGTAAGTGGTTCAGAACAAATATTAGGTGGGACAGGAATACTTAGTGGTTCTCATAGTGATTTATCATCATTAAATACATACACATCATCTACTGATGAAAGATTATCAAATATAGAAGCTGCAACAGGTTCTTATTTAACATCTGAAACAGATTCTCAAACACTTTCTATAAGTGGAGACCAATTAACAATAACAACTGGTAATACAATAACAATACCAACAGGTTCAAGTGTAGTAGCAGGAACAATTAGTGGTTCACAACAAATAAGTGATTTAGGATTCATTTCTTCATCACATACAGATATAGCTGATTTAAATACGTTTACTTCATCAATACAAACTGAAGTAGATGCATTATCAGCCGCAACATCATCGTATCTAACATCTGAAACTGATTCACAAACACTTTCTATTGATGGAGACCAATTAACAATATCAAGTGGTAATACAATAACAATACCAAGTGGTAGTAGTACAACTGATTATACTCAACTTACAAATGTTCCTAGTGGATTAGTAAGTGGTTCATCTCAAGTAGATTATGATGTTCTAACTGGTGGTAAAGGATTACTTAGTGGTTCTCATACAGATATAAGTTCATTAAATGATTATACATCATCAACTGATGCACGATTAAGTGGTATAGATTCAATAACTTCTTCTTTAGAACAAAGAGTTAGTGAAATTGAATCAAACACCGGTTCATATGATGATTTAACAAATATATCATCATTAAATACATTCACATCATCAATAGATACAAGTATAAAATCTAAATTAGATTCAGATGGTGTAATTAGTGGTTCACAACAAATTACTGATTTAGGATTTATATCCTCATCACATACTGTAATTGAATCATTAAATACGTTTACTTCTTCAATCCAAACAGAAGTAGATGTTATATCTGCTCAAACATCATCTTACCTAACAGAACTTCCTGATGGATTAGTTTCTGGTTCTGTTCTTAGAACTTTAGGTGGAACAGGTGTTTTAAGTGGTTCTAAAACTGATATAAGTTCATTAAACGTATTTACTTCTTCAATCCAAACAGAAGTAGATGGTTTAAGTTCGTTTACATCATCTTATTTAACTGAAATACCAGCTGGTACAATAAGTGGTTCATCACAATTAACATCTTCTTATGATACAAGGTATGCGTTAAGTGGTTCTAGTGGAGAAACTGATTTTGATGGAAATAGAATTGTATCACAAGAAAAACTACCAACGATGTTTTCATCATCGTTTAATCCAGGTACAAGTGGTTCAATAGTAGATTTCTTAAACGCAGTATTTTATCCAAACTCAGACCCTGCTATAACAAGTGGTAATCAAACTATATCTGAATATAGTTCAAGTGGTTCACCAATATTTACTTTAGAAGCAACGGATCCTGAAGGACAATCACTAACATTTGGTACAGGTTCAACATATACTGATGATTTAGTTAGAGTTGCATCCAATGGTGTTGTAACTTTAAATGCAGTACCAACATCTGCATCATTTAATACTGATTTAGTAGGTGGTTCACATGGACATACATTTATTGCAAAAACAACTGATACATTTAACTCATCAATTGAAAAAGATATTACAATATTTGTAACACCAAACTCAACACCTGTATTTAGAGAAACTTCTATTAGTGGAAATGTAATTACATCGGTAACTTCAAACTTAAATGAAAGTTCTGCTGATGATACTTTACTAAAAAGAGTATTCTTTACAGATGCAAATGGAGATTCAATAACAATACACTCATCTTCAATAGATGGAAATCATTTTGAAGTAATAAAATCAGCAACGTATGTTGATATATTACAAAATACTGGTTCTTTAAATTATGAAGAAAAAACTACATACAATTTCAGTATATCTGCATCAGATGAACATTATGAGTTAGGACAAGATTCGGATTCAATAGTTGTTTTACCAATTACTGTAAATGTAACTGATAACTTAGTACCAACTATTTCAAACCAATCACTATCATCTATAAATGAGAATTCATCCAATGGAACAACTGTTGGAACAATATCTGCAGCGGATAATGAAGGAGATACAATAACATTTGCTAACTTTACTTTATATAAGTTAGAATTAGATAATGTAAATGTACCAAGTGGTTCGTATGGTGGTACTTCTCAATTAACAGACCCACATGAGAACCCATTCCAAATGAGTTCAAGTGGAGTAGTAACAAGAAAAGTAGGGATTTTCTTAAATTCCGATTTAATAAACGAATATCAATATACAGTCGAAGTTAAAGATTCATATAACGAATCATCTAACCCTGCAATCATCACAATACCAATTGATGATGATACACCAGCAACTATTTCTGATAACTGGTCAGCAGGACCGTATATTAAAGAATCTGAAGAAAATGGTACAACTATAAAAACAACAAACTATGGTTCAACTACTGCAGATTATAATTCAAATCAAAGTGGAACATTTACATCATCAAATCCAGCAATTGTAATAAATGGTAGTGGTAATTTATCATTAGGAGTTGATTTAAGTGGTTCTGTAACACAAAGTGATGATTCATTGGATTCTGTAATTACATTTACTAATACTTTCGGTACAATAACGACTGATAACTTAAATGTAGATATTATACACAATCATCATCCGAGTGCATCATTCACATTACAAAATTCTAATCTAAATACAAATTTAGCAACAACAAATACAAACTTGGTTCTTGTTTCGATAACTGACACTGAAGGTGATACTCCTTATTCTGCTTCTTTATCTGGTACTGATGCGGGGAAACTCAATCTCAATTATACAAACTCAAATTCATCTTCTTTATACATTAGAGCAAATGAGAATTTATCTGCAGGGACCATAACTTATAACCTAAGAGTATCTGATTCTTATAGTGAAGTTTCAGATTACATAGGTAACACGATTTCAATCAATGATGTAGATACTGGTACACTTGGTGGAGATACAACCTCTCATATTATAGAATCAGCAAGAAATAATGATTCATTGAGAGATGCAAGTGGTTTTGAAGGTGGTAATACCTCTCAATTAACTGTTTCATACTCTGGTTCTGATGGAACTCCGAGTGTTCAATCATTTACTTCATCAAATCCATCGATAGATATTGATTCAAGTGGTAATCTTACCCTTGCAGTTGATATAAGTGGTTCACTTACAAGTTCAGGTGATACAATTTCATCTGATATTACATTCCAAGATAACTATGGTAATGTAGGTAGTGGTAGTTTAACAGTAAATGTATTTGCAAACTCACATCCAAGTGCTTCGTTCACTAATAATAGTGGAGTTTACAATACAAACCAAGCAACATCAAGTGCATTGATAACATCTTTAACAATTACTGATGAAGAATCAGATACTCCATTCAGTATGAGTTTAAGTGGTACAGATGCTAACAAATTTAACATCGAACCACAAAATTCTAACACATCATCTATTCAATTAACTGCGGTTTCTGATTTAGATAGTGGAACTTACTCATATACTGCTTCAGTATTTGACCAATTTAGTGAAGTATCACATTATGAAAGAGAAATAACAATCGCAGAAGCTGATTTAGGTACTCTTTCAACAAATGGTACGTTCTATGTTATAGAATCTGCTGTAAATGGTAACAACATCGTAACAAACTCAAATGGTAGAACAGGAACACAAGGAGATTTAGGAGTTTCTTACTCACCTAACTATGGTTCACAAGTTGTACAAGAGTTTACTTCATCAAATGCATTTGTTTCTGTAAATTCAAGTGGTAATTTATCAGTTGGAACAAACATAAGTGGAAGTAGTGAAACAAGTGGAGATTCAATCACCTCTAATATAACTTGGGCAGACCAACATGGTAATGTAGGTAGTGGTTCTATATCAGTTAATGTAACAACTAACAATGCACCAACTACAAGTTCATTTTCAAGTCAATTTGAAAACACAAATCAAGCAACTGGTTCAGTTGAAGTATTAGAATTAACAATATCTGATACTGAAAGTGATTCAATGCCAAATGCTGGTTTAACTTGGTCAAGTTACAACTCAACTTATTTCACACCATCGGTTTCAACTCCTAATATGAGTTTAAATGTAAACAATATATCAGTACCAAGTGGAACTTACCCTTGGGAAGTAACATTAGAAGATGAACATGGATTCAATACACGAGTTGTAAGTGGTTCATTAGTAATAACACAAGCAGATACAGGTACTATGAATGGTGATACTGCAGTTTATGCAATTGAATCAGCATTAAGTGGTTCTGTACTTAGAGATGCGACTGGATTTGGAAATGGAAATTCAGCTGATGTTGGTGTAGCTTACTCACCATCATTTGGTTCACCAATAGTACAATCATTTACTTCATCAAATGCAGCAATTGCAATTGATGATAATGGTGGATTAACTTTAGCAGTAGATTTGAGTGGTTCGGTAACACAAAGTGGAGATACAGTAAGTACAACAATAACATTTGATGACCAATATGGAAATGTAGGTAGTGGTTCAGTAACCTTAACTGTATTTGGTAATCAATCACCAGTTGCTTCATTTACATCAGCATCAGACTACGAAAGTGATAATGCAGTTGCTGATTCTGATGCAGGTACGTTAGTAGTAACTGATGTAGAAAGTAATTCACCATTTACAGTTACCCTCGCAGGTACAGATGGTGGTAAATTTGCTGTAAGTGGTTCAACATCACCATTTGAGATACAACCAACTGGTTCTTTAGAAGCAGGAACATATTCAATCAATATAGTAGTAACAGATACTTACTCAGAATCGGTAACATTATCAAATCAATCAATTGTAGTTGACCAATCAGCAAATACAGGTAAAGTATATATTTATTATTCGAACTACGCTTCGGATGGTAATTACACGAGTGCGTATAATTCGGTGATGGGTGCAAGTACCTTAAGTAGTGATACTCCACCTGAAGTAACTGCTTATACGGCAAATACTGCATCACCATATTATAAACTTAAAACATCAATAGGTGATAGTTCATACTCACTTGCTGGTGGTAAAACTATGACCCTTGCGGCAACGATAAGTGGTTCGGATTTTGCAGAAATTATTTCTGCATCTGCAGGAAACATGAGTTGGGGAAGTACTGTACAAACAGTATTTGTAATACCAAGTGGTTCAAGTATGATAAATGTACCAACTTCAATGACAGATGGATTTGGAGGAAGTACTGTGGGAGAATATTGTTTAGTTCACTATGCTGATGGAACATCTGCACCTTTAGGTCCATCTCCATCAGTAATTCACACACTTGATGTTGATGGAACACAAGGTGGGTTTGATAAGTGGCACGTATTAGGTGCTGCAATAAATAGTACTGCAACAAATATGAGAGTTAAAGTAATACCAAGTAGTGGTTCGATAGGTAATTTTTAAAATGAAAGGAATAGTATGCCATTTATAGGAGAAAGATTAGGGTTAAATACCGCGACGAAAAACGCGGGAACAACTGCCTTACTGAATGTTGATTTCGTTAAAGGAGCATTTAAGATATATGCATCCTCTGACTTAGTTGGTATTTCTCCTAACCTATTTTCAGATAACCAAATAATATATGTTCAAGATAGTGGTTCACTATATAAAGCAGATGTTGTACCTGCAAATTTCATTGATACATTTGAAGATACAGTAACTTTTGCAGAATTCTCATTCAATAGTGGTTCATTTACAAGTGCATCCTTTGATGGAACTGCAACACTAACATTATTCGGACAAAATTTAGAAGGTTCACCACAAATATCAATGTCTGTTGATTTATCAGCATTAACTGGTTCTGGTGGTGGAGGTGGAACAGGTGATATCACTGCAGTTTTCACATCCGATGAGGGTATTATTGGAGGTCAATCAAGTGGTAATGTTGTATTAGAATTAGACCCAGGAGATGGTGTTATTCTAAACTCAAATGGTATAAACGTAAGTACAGGTTCTACCCATTTTATAAGTGGTGTACAGAAAGTAGAAATTGATGGAGAAACTTTTTAGTATTTAAAAAATAATACTATATTTATAAAAGTAACAAACACTATATAGTGTTTTAATTATGGGAACATTCCCGTTGAACAAATGGTTACATAAATTTAATTCAATAAAGGTTATTTAACAAAAAATCAAATTAAAAATTTTAACAAAAAAGGAAAAAATTAAAAATGGCACAAATTATTAAGCACAGAAGAGGTAATCTTGAAGGCGTAAAGGATGCAACAACGAGAGCAGGTGAACTGTTAGTTGTTACAGGTTCAACAGGTCTTGGAACGATTGCCAATGGTGATAGTTTGGTATTTGTTGGTATTGATGGTTCAACGGCTACTCCTGTAAATAAAATATTGCAAGGAACAACCGTACCGAATTTAACTGGAGAAACTTACAGCACTCATGTTGATGGTATTCCATTCTTCGATACTGATGATGAAAAATTATACATCTTAAACAAAGGGGGGAATATTGAAGTAAAAGCAGCTCCCCAAACAGGTGGTACGGGATTAGTATCTGGTTCATCTCAATTAGCAAACTCAAGTGTTTCTAATGAATCATTAAATGCATATACTGCATCTAACGATACAAACCAATCTGCACAAGATACAAGATTAGACCAATTATCTACATTCACTGGTTCTATTAGTGGAGATTTTGTAGATAATTCAGAATTAGCAGCAGCAACAGGAGCATTAGAAACTTCTGATTCTGCGTTATCACAAAGAGCTGGTAGGTTAGAAAACTATACAAGTTCATTCGCAGCTTCAACTGTAACTCTTACAAATAAAACAATAGATGCAAGTAGTAACACAATATCTAATATTGCTAATTCATCACTTACAAATGATGGAATTACAATTGCAGGTGTTGATACATCTTTAGGTGGTACTATTACATTCCAAACAATTGCTGGTGGTAGTGGAACAATCTCTGGTTCAGCACAAGTAGTATCTTCACTTTCTAACCAAGCAACCGATTTCGGTAGTGGTAGAGTAAGTGGTGAACAATTTGGTGATGTAGCAGGAACTTCAACTATGACAGGTTCATTCGTTGGTGATGGTTCAGGTTTAACTGGATTAGCAACTAACTTAACTGTTGATGGTGATAGTGGAGCACAAGATGTAGATTTATTAGCAGATGATTTACAAATTTTAGGAACTGCAAACGAAATCGCAACTGCAGTAACTAAAGTTGGTAATGATGTAAAAGTAACATTAAGTTTACCTGATGATGTAACAATCGGAAATGATTTAACAATCGTTGGTAACTTAGAAGTACAAGGAACAACTACATCAGTTGATTCAACTACTGTTGTATTAGGAGATAACATTTTAGCTCTTAATGGTAGTGGAGCAGCACTTGGTGGTTTAGAAGTACATGATGCAAATGGACCTGCAAGTGGTTCATTCTTATGGAATGGAACAACTAACCAATGGATTGCTGGAGCAAGTGGTTCAGAATCTAAAGTATTAGTTGCAAATGGTGATGGTGTATTCTCTGGTTCTGCACAAGTATCAGGAATTACAAATGCACAATTAGCTGGTTCAATATCTAACGATAAATTAGCTGGTTCAATCGCAAATGATAAATTAGCAAATTCAGCAATTACTATTAGTGGAACTTCGGTTTCTCTTGGTGGTGCAATTACTGATGAAGTATTATTTGGTGGAGTTGGTGTAGTATCTGGTTCTTCTCAAGTAGTATTACAATCTGCTGATAAGACTGGATTCACAGGAGCATCTTCCATAACTACATTAGGTACAATTGCTACCGGTGTATGGAATGGTACTGCAATAGATAAAACATATTTAGATGATGAAGTATTAAATGCTTCTTTAAATTCATATACTGCATCTAATGATACAAACCAATCTGCACAAGATACAAGGTTAGACCAACTATCTGCATTTACAGGTTCTGTAAGTGGTGATTTCGTAGATACTTCGGAATTAGCTGCTGCAACAGGAGCACTTGAAACTGCTGATTCTGCTTTAGAAGGAAGAGCTGATAACTTAGAAAACTATACAAGTTCATTCGCAGCTTCTGCTGTAACTCTTACAAATAAAACAATTGATGGTGCTAATAACACTTTAACAATTGATATTTCAAGAGATACAAACTTAGCAGTATCTGATACTTCACAAGTTGATATGATTTTGACTGGTGATACTATATCAGCAAATCTTAAAGGTGGTGTAATTTCTGGTTCAGCACAAGTAGTTTCTTCTTTATCAAATCAAGCAACTGATTTTGGTAGTGGTAGAGTAAGTGGTGATGATTTCGGTAATGTTGCCGGAGATACTACATTTACTGGTTCATTTAGTGGTGATGGTAGTGGATTGACAGGATTAGCAACTAACTTAACAGTTAATACTGCTGATGTTGATTTATTAGCTGATGATTTAGATATCGTTGGTACTGCAAATGAAATCGAAATCGCAACTGCAAAAGTTGGTAACGATGTAACTGTAACTGTTGGTTTACCAAATGATGTAAACATTGGAAACAATCTTGTTGTAGGTGGAAACCTTACAGTAGAAGGTACAACTACAACTATTGATTCTACGACTGTAAACATTGGTGATAGAATTATTGAATTAAACTATGCTGGAAATGCTGGTGATGCAGGTATCTTAGTATCTGATGTTGATGGTGGTGGAACTACAAGTGGTTCTTTACTATGGGATGCATCTGCAGATAATTGGATGGCTGGTACACTTGGAAGTGAGAAAGAAATCGCAAGATTAAATGCTTCTCCTACTTCTAACACAGTACTTAAGGCTAACGCTAGTGGATTATTAGTTGATTCATTGATTACTGATGATGGAACAGATGTAACGATTAGTGGAACTGCAGAATTGAGAATCAATGCTGCAACTGCTAACTCATTCGTTTATTTCGATTCAAACAAATCTCTTGAATCAGTATCAGCTGCAACTGCAGGTGATGTAATTCAATGGAATGGTTCATCATTCGTTGCAAGTAACGAAATTGATGGAGGTACATTCTAGTAGAATATACTGAGTAAATTTAAAAATCCCCTTCTAAAAAAGTTGGGGATTTTTTTTATACTTTTAATTTTTCTATACTTATAGTAGTGGTATGGGAATATTTATTTCTAAAATCACATTTGCGAATATTTATATACAAGATTAAGGAAGATATCCATACATGGCTGCAATATTACAATTAAGAAAAGGAACTGATGCGGACTTAAGTAGTATAGGTAATTTATCTAGTGGTGAATTATTTTATAATACTGATAAAGAAGTCATACAAATAGGCACAGGAAACTCAAACGTTACACTTTCACGATTGGGTATAAACACAGGTTCAATCGAATTCACTGGAGATATTACTTTAGGTGGTAATATTATATTAGGTGATGAAATTCAAGATAACATAACAGTATCAGGACAATTTGATTCTGATTTAATTCCATCTGCATCAGCAACTTATGATTTAGGTTCTGATTCAAAAAAATGGAGTGAGATTCATGCAGAAACTGGTTATTTTGGAAATGGTATTGTATCGAGTTCAGCACAAATAATCGCAGAATTTCCTGATGGTTTAATTTCAGGTTCTTCTCAAGTAACCATAACAGAATCTCAAATATCAGATTTATCTCATTATAGTGATTCTAATGTAAAAACAAAATTAAATGTAGAGGGTGTAATTAGTGGTTCATCACAAATAACAATTACTGAATCACAGATTTCAGATTTATCACATACAGATATAAGTTCACTAAATACTTATACATCTTCAAATGATACAACTAATACAACTCAGAATACAAGATTAGACCAACTTTCAACTGAAACTGGTTCTATATCAACTGAACAATCTGCACAAGATTCAAGATTAGACCAACTTTCAACTGAAACTGGTTCTATCTCAACCGAACAAGCTACACAAAATACTAGATTAGACCAATTTGCAACTGAAACCGGTTCTATCTCAAACGAACAAGCGGCACAAGATACTAGATTAGACCAACTTTCAACTGAAACTGGTTCTATTTCATCAGAACAAGCTACACAAAATAGTAGATTAGATAGTATAGAGGCAGTAAGTGGTTCATACTTAACAACATCGGGTTCAGTAGATTATACAGATATTACAAGTAAACCAACTTTAGTAAGTGGTTCATCTCAAATAACATATGGAGATGTTTCATCAATACCATCAAATATAATTTCTGCATCAACAGATTCATCAACAGTAAACTTTACAATTACTAATGGTAATATAACTGCAGATTTAAAAGGTGGTGTAATTAGTGGTTCATCTCAAGTAACAATTACTGAATCTCAAATATCAGACTTATCACATACAGATATAAGTTCTTTAAACTCATATACATCTTCGAATGATATAAACATTACAAACATTCATTCTACAACTTCATCATTTGAAAGTAGATTAGATTTATTAAGTGATGTATCTCACTCTCATGCAAATAAAAGTACTCTTGATAACATTAATCAAGAACTTACAACAACATCAGATGTAACTTTTAACACTGCTTCATTTACAGGAGATGTTATTATAACAGGTGATTTTACAGTATTAGGTTCTGCAACTGAAATATCTTCAACAGAATTAAGAATTGAAGATAAATTAATTACAGTTGCAAGTGGTTCTGCTGATTCGGCTGCTGCTGATGGTGCAGGTTTAGAAATAGATGGAGCAGGAAAATCAATAAAATGGGACCACAATACAACTTCTTTCGTATTAGATGCCAAAGTAAGTTCATCAGTAGGATTTAAAGGGGAAGGTGGAGAACTTACAGGTATCGATACCGACCAAGTAACTGAAGGTAGTAATCTTTACTATACTGATGATAGAGTAAAAATAAAATTAGATAATGATGGTGTAGTTAGTGGTTCATCACAAGTAGTTGAACTATTGGATTCATTAAACACTTATACATCATCAAATGATACAACAAATTTAATACAAGATTCAAGATTAGACCAACTTTCAACTGAAACTGGTTCTATTTCATCTGAACAAGCGGCACAAGATGTAAGGTTAAATCAACTTTCAACTGAAACAGGTTCTATTGCAACAGAGCAATCAATTCAAGATTCACGATTAGACCAATTTGCAACTGAAACTGGTTCTATTTCATCTGAACAATTAATTCAAGATTCAAGATTAAATCAGTTATCAACCGAAACCGGTTCTATTGAAACTGAACAAGCTGCACAAGATACTAGATTAGACCAACTTTCAACTGAAACTGGTTCTATTTCTTCAGAACAATTAATTCAAGATACTAGATTAGACCAATTTGCAACTGAAACAGGTTCTATATCAACTGAACAAACTACACAAAATACTAGATTAGACCAATTTGCAACTGAAACAGGTTCTATTTCATCTGAACAATTAATTCAAGATTCGAGATTAAACCAACTTTCAAGTGAAACTGGTTCTATCTCAACTGAACAAACTATACAAAATAGTAGATTAGACCAACTTTCATCGGAAACAGGTTCATATCTAACAACTGTTGATATTTCAACTGATACTAATTTAGGAGTATTGGATACTGATAATGTTGATTTGATTTTAGATGGTGATACTTTATCAGCAAACTTAAAAGGTGGTGTTGTATCTGGTTCATCTTTTGTATCAAATCAACAAGGTTCGATAACTGCTAGTATCAATGGTACTGCAACAAATATAGATTTAGGACTAAACACAAATGATTCACCATCATTTAGTTCTTTAAGTTTAAATGGATTAGTAACAAGTAGTGATAGTGTACTAACTGCATTATTTGTAGATAGTAATGAAATTAAATTTAATTCTTTAGGAACTGCTGCTCTATTACATTATTCAAATTCTATTGATGATGGTAACTCAGAAGTAATTGGTACTGCTCAAGCAGTTAAAAATTATATTGATGGAGCTATAATAGAAGCTGGTGCAGGTGATATTACAGAAGTAAATGCTGGATTAGGTTTAGATGGTGGAGCATTAACTGGTTCTGCAACTGTTGGATTAGATACCGGTTCATCTCACTTTCAAGAAGGAGTTGAAAAATATACATCATCAACAGAAATACCAAGTGGAACAGTAAGTGGTTCATCTCAAGTTTCTTATGTAGGACTTTCAAACATACCAAGTGGTATTGTAAGTGGTTCATCACAAATAACAATAACAGAATCTCAAATTTCTGATTTATCTCATTATACAGATGCAGATGTAAAAGAAAAATTAGATGAAGAAGGTGTAGTAAGTGGTTCATCTCAAATTAATGTAACTGCAACTACAAACTATTCTTCTATAAATCAATATTCTGATAGTAAAGTAAAAACAAAATTAAATATAGAGAGTGTAATTTCATCATCTGAACAAATAACAGATTTCGGATTTATTTCTTCTTCAGATTCAACAACATCATTAAATGAATTTACTTCATCAATACAAACAGAAGTAAGTGGTTTATCTGCTCAAACATCATCCTACTTAGTAGCACTTCCTGATGATTTAGTTAGTGGTTCATCTCAAATAGATGTAACTGCAACTACAAATTATAGTTCTATAAACCAATACTCTGATAGTAAAGTAAAAACAAAATTAAATGGAGACGGTGTAATTAGTGGTTCATCACAAATAGATGTAACTTCAACTACAAACTATTCTTCTATAAACCAATACTCTGATAGTAAAGTAAAAGGCAAATTAGATTCAGATGGTGTAATTAGTGGTTCTTCTCAAATAAATCACGATGCAACTACAAACTTTGTAGCAAACGAACATATTGACCACTCAACTATAACAGTTGGTAGTGGTAAAGGTTTAGATGGTGGTGGTACTATTGATACAAATAGAAGTATATTCTTAGATACTGGTTCGGTACATTTCCAAGAGGGTGTTGAATTATATTCATCTACATTACCAAGTGGAACAGTTAGTGGTTCTTCTCAAGTAGATGTAACTGCAACTACAAACTATTCTTCTATAAATCAATATTCTGATAGTAAAGTAAAAACAAAATTAAATGCAGAAGGTGTAATTAGTGGTTCATCTCAAGTAACTATAACAGAATCTCAAATTTCTGATTTATCTCATACAGATATAAGTTCTTTAAACTCATATACATCTTCAAATGATTTAAATATAACAAAATTATTCTCATCTTCCTCAAATCATGAAGGTAGAATTGATACTCTTGAAGGAGATACTCATGAAAATGTATTAACTTTCAATGATACCTCTACTATTGAATTGGATAGAAGTACAGATACTATAACTGCAAATGTTATTGGAGGAATCTTTAGTGGTTCTGCTCAAGTAGCTGCAGGTGGAGATGTTAGTGGTAATGTTGATTCACTAACTGTTGAAAAAGTACAAGGTGTATCATTAACAAGTGGAGAAGCTACTCAGTTAGCAAATATCGGAACATCTACAATAACAAGTGCACAATGGGGTTACTTGGGTGGAACAGACCAACAACTATATACAGGAGCAGATGTAACGTTTAATGATATCAACGCTTCGGGTGATGTTGTTATAAACGGTGATTTTACAGTATTGGGTTCTGCAACAGAAATTTCAACTACTGAATTATCAATTGAAGATAAACTAATTACAGTTGCAAGTGGTTCATCAACTCCAGCAGCAGCAGATGGTGCGGGTATTGAAGTAGCAGGAGCAAATGAATCAATAACTTGGAATAATGGAAATTCACGATGGGCAATTACAAATGATGTTTTTGTAAGTGGTTCTATAAAAGCAAGTGATGATATTATAGCATATGCTTCTTCAGATAAAAGATTAAAAGATGATATTCAACCTATAAAAAATCCAATAGAAAAAATTAATTCAATTTCTGGTAATAGTTTTGTTTGGAATGAAGAAAGACAAGATATTTATAAAGGGAAAGATTATGGTGTAATTGCTCAAGAAATAGAAGAAATACTTCCCGAATTGGTAGTTACTAAGGAAAATGGATATAAGGCGGTAAAATATGATAAATTAATATCTCTTCTTGTAGAGGGAATTAAGGAACTATCAAAAGAAATCAAAGAATTAAAAAATAAATAAGGAACATAACAAACATGGCACAAATTATTAGATTAAAAAGAAGTAACACCGCTAATAGTAAACCAACTACAAGTGAGTTGGCTATTGGTGAATTAGCAATCAATGTAGATGATGGAAAAGTATTTCTTAGAAAGTCTGGTTCTAATTCTGGTGTTGATGTAATTAAAGAGTTTGTTACTCTTGACCATGAAGGAGTACTAACAGGTTCTTTCAGTACCGTGGGTACAATTTCAGCATCAGCTTTTCAAGGTGATGGTTCTCAATTAACAAATATTTCTGTATCTCAAAATGCAACTGTAAAACAATCTTTTACAAATTCTGATACTTGGAGTGTAGAACATAATTTAGATACACCAAATGCAATTGTACAAATATATGATTCAAGTGATTTTCAAATAATACCATCAACATTACAAATAATTGATAATGATAATGTAAGAGCAACATTCTCAACTAACCAAAGTGGTTATGCTGTTGTTGCACGAGGTGGACAAATTGTAAGTGGTTCAATAGAAGCAGATAATATTAGTGGACTTGATGATAAAGTTCTAGAAGAAATAAACCAAGCTGGGGTATTTAGTGGTTCAGCACAAATAACTTTATCGGGTGATGTTACAGGAACAGGAAATGCAACTGTTATATCAACAGTTGATGGAGAAACATTTTAATATAAAAATAATATAGTTAGTATTTATAAAAATAATAAGGAAAAAACAAAATGATAATACACAATCCCAAAATTTCAGGTTCATTACAATTCCCATCGGATGAGAATGGTAATTTAATAACCTTACAAGTACAGAATGGTACTCTTGAAACCAAAACCTTAAACTCAAGTGGAGTTGACCAAGGAATACAACCAGCTGTTAATTACTCTGGTTCATTTACAGGTTCATTTGTTGGAGATGGTTCAAGTTTAACTGGTGTAGCAGCAAGTGGTTTTAACATCGATATTTTAGATGCCGTTGGTGGAGCTTCAATCGAACAATCTGATACATTCCTTATTAGTGATGCTGGAACTGAAAAGAAAATAACTTTCTCAAATATAGAAGATTCAATATTTGCAAATGTAAGTGGAGATATTAGTATTGCAGCTGGGGGTGCTGTAACTCTTGGTAAAGATGGAGTAATATCTGGTTCAGCTCAGATATCAGCATTAGGATACTCTACTACTGATAACGAACTAACTACCGAGGAAGTACAAGATATAGCTGGTGGAATGGTAAGTGGTAATACTCAAACAGGAATTACAGTAACTTATCAAGATGGTGATGGAACAATTGATTTTGTGGTTGCATCTCAAACAGATGAAAACTTTACAACTGCTGACCACTCTAAATTAGATGGTATCGAAGCAAGTGCAGATGTAACAGATGCAACAAACGTTACTGCAGCTGGAGCCTTAATGGATTCAGAAGTAACTGATTTGGCAGGTATCAAAGGTGTAACAATTTCTACTCTACAAGTAAAACCATCGGAAGGTGCTTTTGCAGATGGAGATAAAACAAAACTAGATGCTATCGAGGCTAGTGCAGATGTAACAGATGCGGCAAACGTATTATCATCACTACCAAGTGGTGTAATATCTGGTTCAGCTCAAGTATCTATTGATTCATCTCAAATTAGTGATGTTGCAGCATTCTCACAAAGTGGAACATATGCAAACTTAAGAGCACAATCAACAACTGCAGGAGATGTTGGTTTAGGTAATGTAACAAATGAGAGTAAAGGAACAATGTTTACTTCTCCAACATTTACAGGAACACCAATATCAACAACACCTTCGGCAAACGATGATTCAACAAAAATAGCAACAACTGCTTATGTACAACAAGAACTTACAGATTTAATAGGTACTGCCGATTCAACAGTAGATACACTTGGAGAACTATCAGCTTCATTAGCTGCAGATTCTGGTTCACTAAACTCTTTAGTAACAACTGTTGGTACTAAATTAGCAAAAGCAAGTAACTTATCTGATTTAGCAGATGCATCAACTGCAAGAACTAACTTAGGAGTTGCAATTGGTTCAGATGTACAAGCATTTAATTCAACATTGGCAACTGTTGCTGGTGGAACATATGCTGGTGATAATTCAATAGTAACAGTAGGTACGGTAACCGCAGGTGATGTACAAGCAATATTACCAAGTGGTGTAGTATCTGGTTCAGCTCAAGTACAAGCATTGGGTGGTGTTAATGATAATACAATTACATTTACTGCAGGTGCAGGATTAGATGGTGGTGGTGCAATAACACTTAACCAAAGTTCAGATGAAACAGTAACATTTACAGTAGCTGATGGTGTAGTAAGTGGTTCATCACAAATTAGTGGAATAACTAATACTCAATTAGCTGGTTCAATAGCTAATTCAAAATTATCAAACTCAAGTATAACAATTGATGGTTCGGCTATCTCACTAGGTGGTTCAGTAACAACTTTACAATTAGGTTCAACTTCATCAACTGCACTTGCAGGTGATACTACAACAATTAGTGGAGCTCAAGCATCGGCAATTAGTGCCAACACAAGTAAAGTTGGATTTACAGAAGCATTAGTAAAAGATAAAATGAATGATGATACTGTATCAAGTGGTTCAGCTTCAGATATAAAATCATTCTTATCCATATCTTCATCAGATATTTCTGATGTTGCAGCGTTCTCACAAAGTGGAACATATGGAAGTTTAAGAGCACAAGGAACTACAAAAGGTGATGTTGGTTTAGGTAATGTAACAAATGAATCAAAAGCAACTATGTTTACTGATGCTGCATTGACAGGTAATTCAACATCAGAAACACCGAGTTCAAATGATGATTCAACAAAAATAGCAACAACTGCTTATGTACAACAAGAACTTACTGATTTAGTAGGTACTGCTGGTTCAACATTAGATACTCTTGGTGAACTATCTGCTTCTTTAGCATCAGACCAATCAGGTTTGGCATCACTAACAACAACTGTTGGTACTAAATTAGCAAAAGCAAGTAACTTATCTGATTTATCAAATGCTTCAACTGCTAGAACTAACTTAGGTGTAGATGCAGCTGGAACTGATAATTCAACAGATGTAACTTTAGCTGGTAATGATTACTTAACTATAAGTGGACAAGAAATTACTGCAGGTGCTATAAACAATGATGATTTAACAAATTCATCAATTACTATAAATGGTGTAGCTATCTCATTAGGTGGTTCAGTAACAACTCCAAATGATAACACTCAATTATCAACAGAAGCAGTTCAAGATATAGTAGGTGGAATGTTAGGTGGTACTGAAACAGGAATTACAGTAACGTATCAAGATGGTACTGGTGATATTGATTTCGTAGTATCATCTCAAACAGATGAAAACTTTACAACTGCTGACCACTCTAAATTAGATGGTATTGAAGCAGGTGCAGATATAACTGATAGTGGAAATGTTGTACCTATCTTAAATGCAAATACAGTAATATCTGGTTCAGCTCAAATTGCAGCATTAGGATATTCTACTACTGATAATGAATTAACTACTGAAGAAGTTCAAGATATCGTAGGTGGAATGGTAAGTGGTAATACCGAAAGTGGTATTAGTGTTACTTATGATGATGCTGGAAATTCATTAGATTTCTCAGTTACATCACAAACTGATAATAACTTCACTACTACTTTAAAAAATAAATTAGATGGTATTGAAACAAGTGCAGATGTTACTGATACAACAAACGTAACTTCTGCTGGAGCATTAATGGATTCAGAACTAACATCTATCACAGATGTTAAAGCATTAGACCAATCAGTTGTTAGTGGAGCATCACCAACATTTGGAACTGATAACTTTACAGATGCTACAAATAAAAGGTTAATGACTGATGCTCAAGAAACTAAATTAGACTCAGTTGAATCATCAGCAGATGTAACAGATACGACTAACGTAACTGCTGCTGGAGCATTGATGGATTCTGAATTAACATCTATTGCAGATGTTAAGGCATTAGACCAATCAGTTGTTAGTGGAGCAACACCAACATTTGGAACTGATAACTTTACAGATGCATCTAATAAAAGATTCATGACAGATGCTCAAGAAACTAAATTAGATAATATTGAGAGTAATGCAACTGCTGACCAATCTGCATCTGAAATAAGAACTTTATTAGGAACTGGTAATAGTGGTATAGTACCAGCGGCTGGTTCAAGTGGAGAATTCTTAAAACACGATGGAACATTCGGTACACCATCTTATACTACGAATACAAACACCCAAAACACCGCAGCTGAAATAAGAACTAAAATCGGAACTGGTAATAATGGTGTTGTACCTGCAGCGGGTACAAGTGGACATTTCTTAAAACACGATGGAACATTTGGATTACCTTCATATACAACAAATACAGATACTCAATTAACTACTGAAGAAGTTCAAGATATAGTAGGTGGAATGTTTAGTGGTAATAGTGAAACAAGAATTTCAGTAACCTATCAAGATAGTGATGGAACTATTGATTTATCTGTTAATGATATGACAGCTAATGATAATGATGATGTATCTGTTGCAAATCTTAAAACTAGATTAGCTGGTGGATTCGGTTCAAATGCAGTACAGATTGGTGATGCAGATGATACTGTAACTATTCCTGGTAACTTAACAGTACAAGGTACTCAAACTATCAACAATGTAACATTGATTGAAACTTCTAATGGAGTAGTATTTGAAGGAACAACTGCTGATGCATATGAAACAACATTAGTTGCTTCAGACCCATCTGCAGATAGAACAATAACTTTACCAAATTCAACTGGTACAGTAGCTCTTACATCTCAAATACCAACAAGTAACTCTTCATTAACAAATGGTGAAGGATATATTTCATCATTTGATATTACAGAACAAACAGATAGTAAATATCTAAGAAGTAATGCTAATGATACTGCAACTGGTATTATATCAATTACAAACTCAACTGCATCAACATCCAAAACGACTGGAGCACTTAAAGTAACTGGTGGTGTTGGTATTAGTGGAGCATTGAATGTTGGTGGTGATGTTGTAGCATACGCTTCTTCGGATGAAAGATTAAAAGATAATATAGAACTTATCTCTAACCCAATTGAAAAAGTACAATCTTTAAAAGGTGTAACATGGAATTGGAATGATAATGCAGATGAATTACAACAATCATTACCAAATGTTGGTGTAATTGCACAAGATGTTGAGAAAGTTCTACCACAGTTGGTAACTGATAGAGATAATGGATTCAAGGGTGTAGATTACGCTAAACTTACAGGATTACTTATCGAAGCTATTAAAGACCAACAAAAACAAATTGATGAATTGAAGAGTAAACTATCTTAAATAAGAAAGTTCACTTAACAATTTAAATTTTAAAAAGTTAAATAGTATATATATATCTTTATATAAAGGTAATATATTATTTAGGGTAGATAATTATATAAAAAAGGTAAGTCATATATATGGCACAATTAGTTAAGCTAAAAAGAACGTCAGTTGCTGGTAGAAAACCTACCACATCAAACTTGGAACTTGGAGAATTAGCGATTAATACTTACGATGGTAAGATATTTTTCGAAAAAGATTCAGGAACACCTTCCATACGAGAAATAGCCACAGAAGATACTTACCACTTTTACACAACTTCATTAGATTCAAGATATGTTAACCTCACAGGTGATGAAACCATTGCAGGTAACAAAACATTTTCAAACAACATAACGATTGCAGGAAACCTCTCAGTAGAGGGAACTACAACTACAATTGATTCAACTACTCTTAATATTGGAGATAATACGTTAGAACTTAACTATGGTGGTTCTCAAACAACAGGAGGTATCTTAATAAAAGATGCAACTGGTGGTTCAACTGTAAGTGGTTCATTATTATGGGATTCTTCAAATGATTTTTGGAAAGCAGGAAAATTAGGTTCTGAATCAGAAGTAATTACTACATCTAATATAGTAACAAACTTACCAAGTGGAACTGTTAGTGGTTCTTCACAAATATCACTTAGTGGATTTAATACTTCACAATTATCCGAAAATACAAACCTTTATTATACAGATGCAAGAGTAAAAACTAAATTAAATACTGAATTAGTACTAAGTGGTAGTAATTTAGAAGGAATGACCGTAAGTGGTTCATTTAGTGGTTCTTTCCAAGGTGATGGTAGTAGTTTAACAGGATTATCAGTAGACCAAGTTGCAACAGTAACAGATACTTTTACAAATGCATCTTCTAAAGTAGTAACTCACAACTTTGGTACTAAAAATGTAATTGTAACTGTATATGATGAAAATGATGGTTATTTTATACCAAATTCAATTGTAACAACAAATACTAATCAAGTAACCGTAACATTTGCATCAACTGAAAGTGGTAGAATAGTAGTTGCAAAGGGTGGTCATGTTGTACAAGGAGTTTCTTCCGATTCAAATCTATTAGATGGTGAAGATGGAACTTATTACTTAGATTATGGTAATTTTACAAGTGTTCCGAGTGGAATAGTTAGTGGTTCATCCCAAATTACAGATTTAACTACTCACAAAGAAACAGTTAGTGGAGCATCTTCATATGCAGTAGACCACAACTTAAACGAACAATATCCAATAGTACAATGTTGGAATACTTCAACTTCACAACAAGAACAAGCAGAATCAGTAACAACAAATTCAGTAAATAGAGTAACTGTAACTTTTGCTGGTAATTTTGCAGGTTTAATCATTGTAAAAAAATAAATTTATGGTATATGATGTGTATTATACTACTGGTGGTGGTCCTTGGGTAAATGCTGGTACTGATACTTGGGTAAATCTATGGATGGAACTTATTGCTCCTAAATTAGATGTAAAACCTATTCTTTTAATTCATAGAAACAAACCAAAAGGAAGTGAAGATTATGAATTTCCAATAGAAGCTCATTGGCATGGTGATAATATTGAAAAGTTTGAAGAATTATGTAAAGGAGCAAGGAGAATCAATATATTACATGGGCATTATACACCAACAAAACCGATAATCGATAATAGTGATAAAATACATTCAAATGTTTTACACAATTCAGTAGACCATATATTAAAATCTCAAATGGGTGGTGATGTTATGTTAAGTTGGCATCCTTATTTAGATTCGAGTTGGGAAACACAGGTAAATGATTGGTCAAAAAATTCAATATGGGTTGGTTTGTTTGAAATATTGTTTGAAAACAAGAATATACCTAACTTTTATGAATTTAAACAAAATTTACCATTAAATGATTCTAATACACTTGGTTTTGCTGCAAGATGTGAAGGAAGAAAGAATCCATATTACTTAGATGGTTTAAAATCTTATATATTTACAAACACAACAGAATTTAATATAGTTTGGAAACAAGGAACTAAACTAGATACCTCTAAATCTAAAATATATCATTATAATTCTAAATTTAAAGATACGTTCTATAATATGGATTGGGGAATATCTCACTCTTGTTTTACTAGTGAACCTTTTGGATATTCTATATTTGAAGCAGTAGATTATGGTAAACTACCCATATTACACACATCTTGGTGTAAAGATTTAGAATATCCTTACAGAGCTTCATCTAAAAAAGAATTTAATCATATTTATAAGAGGTTATCTAAAACCTCATATTCAGAAAAAAATAAATGGTTTAATTTGTTAAAAAAATTCATGATTAATAATTATACTAATAAGAATAGATGGGTAAACGATTTACTTAATATTTATAATATATAGGAGAAAAGAATTATGCCAACAATAAGCTCAGGAGACGGTCTTTCATTAAACAATTTAGCAGGTGCAACCGGTACAACACAAAACTCTAATGTATCATTAGGTACTATTAAAGGTTCACCATCTGCAGGTGATGATATTGGACTGACTACATTTTGCATAGATGAAATAACCGGTTTAACTGGATTTACATATGCGATTGAATCAACAACAGAAACATATTCACTTGGAGTAACAAGTCCTGGTACAAACTATCTTTCAACAGTTGGTGCTTATAGTGGAAATGTAACTTGGACAGTTCCAGTAGGTTCAAAATTATCAGTAAATACTAATAGTGGAATATCTGCAACATTTAATGTAGCAGCAATGGATAACTCGGATGGAATATTAGATGGAGCAATAACACATACCATTCGTGCTGTATATTCAGATGGATATAATGACCACCTTGATTCTGGAGATGGATATGGTACAAATTTTGATAAAACAGTTTATTCAATTGATTCTTATGATGGTAATACAACAGGATTATGTTTAACATCAGATACACCTATTACTTTACCTAATGGTGAAGTAATTCCAATTGGAGATGCTGAAGAAGGAATGAAGTTAAAAGGATATTCTTTAAAAGGATTGGGAGATTATGATGATTCTGAATATATGAATTGGACTTCTACTGATTTACAACCAGAAATGGATGTAGTGGAAGTTGAAAATGTAGTTTTCTCATTTGCAAGTAAATATTATGATATAAATAATGGAGATGTAAAATGTACATCTGAACATCCTTTCTTAGTATTGGAAGGTGGTGATTATAAATTTAAAAGAGCTCACTTATTAGGTGAAGGAGATATTTTAATAAAAGGTAATGGTAGTGAAGTAGAACAAGTTTCTATTTCATCAATTGAAATTATCGAAGAAGATATAGAGATTGTATCATTAGATGTATCAAATACAGATACCTATATAGCTAATGGATATATAACTCACAACAAAGGAACAAACTCACATACAGATTTTGATGGACCAACTGCACCAACAAGTGTATCATACTCACATCCAAACTTATCATGGAGTGGTGGAACACCTGATACTGATTCTGGTGGTATTACAGGATATGATGTACAAGTAGATAATAATTCTGATTTTTCATCACCTGTTATAAGTCAAACAAATTGGAATGCATCTTCAATGCAGTTATCAGGAGCAATTTCAGCTGGAACATATTATGCAAGAGTAAGAAACATACAATCAGGATTAAGGTCTGATTGGACAACTGTTGGTGGTAATAACTCATCTATTAGTGTGAGTGTGTGGCCTCAATAATAATTTTTTTATGTTTTAAAAAAAACTATATATTTATATATACACTTAACAATATTAATTAAATATATCAAAATGGCAGAACAAATAAAGTTTACTGAAGAAGAAGTTTCGGAAATAAATACTCTAAGGCAAAACGTTGCAAACGTTTTTACGAGATTGGGACAACTTCAAATCGAAAAAAACAGAAGAATTTCTGAAATCGAAAATGTAGAGAAAGGTATAATAGCTGAACATCAAAATTTAATTGAACAAGAAAATACACTTTTTCAAGGTTTAAATAAGAAATATGGTGATGGTAATTATGACCCAAATACAAATGAATTCATACCTTCAGAAAAAGAAACTGAAAGTATTAAAGAGACTAAAGAGTAAAAATTATATTTTGAATAAACTTATTAATACTTATATAAGAGTATTATTATACAAAAAACATAACAAGGAGTAAAATAAAATGGCAGAAAAAATCGTATCACCTGGTGTATTTACAAGAGAGAATGACCTTTCTTTCTTATCACAAGGGATTGGTGAAATAGGAGCAGCAATAATTGGACCTTTCCATAAAGGACCTGCTTTCGTACCAACCGTTGTTAATACGCAATCAGAATTTGAAGAAAAATTCGGTGTACCTGATGGTTCATACTATACAGGATATACCGTACAAAATTACCTTAGAGAAGCAGGAACAGTAACTATTGTTCGTGTTGGTCATCAAGGTGGATATTCACAAGCTAAACCAATAGGAATTGAAATAAGTGGTTCATCATCAGAAGGTGGAAGAAAATTAATCGGTGTTTTAAACGCAACACACAATGGTTCTTTAACCGTTGGATTTCCTTCATGTTCTATTGATTCTACTGCGGAAGAATCCGTATTCAGTATTAGTGGTTCTAATATAGCAGCAGTATCGGCATCTGTACTACCAAGTGCAGGAAATGATATATCAGACGTATTTGGAAGTAACCCAAGAGGTTCTAAAAAAGCGTATGCAGCTCAATATTTTGAAAAAGCTGCAACAGATTTTACTGATTGGTTTCAAAGTGGTTCTCAAGTATTACACAGAGAATTAGCTACACAAGATTTTACACAAGATATTCAACACGCAACAACTCCTTATATACAATCACAATTAATTTCAGGAGAAAGACATGATTTATTTAGATTCCATACTTTAGGTGATGGTTCTAATTATAATAAAGAATACAAAATTGGTATCTTTAATGTAAAAGCAGCTGGTGCATCAAATGCAACTGATTATGCAACTTTCTCAATTTCAATTAGAAAGTATGGTGATATAAATAAAAGAACAAATGTACTTGAAACGTTTAATAATCTTAACTTAGACCCAGCTTCACCAAATTACATTAAAAAAGTAATCGGTGATAGAAACGTTACTATTGATTCAAATGGTAAACAAACTGAAAATGGTGATTATCCAAATAATTCAAAGTATGTAAGAGTAGATTGTTCAGAAGAAGGTTCATTCCCAATTACTGCAGCACCATTTGGACATGGAGCATATACAAATCCAATATATCATGGTACTGATGAATCATTAATTCCAGCGGTAATATTTGCAACTGGTTCAGAAAATAATAATGGTTCTAACTCAGTACAATATAGTGGTATTGATTTAGAAACTGCAGTAGTAAAAATTGATAACAACAATTACTTAGCTCCAATACCTGCTTCGGCAACAGTTGGTGGTAATACTGCTTTCTCATTCGATGCGGACTTTACTGCAATCGTAACTGGTTCAGTTGGAACTAAGAACTTTGGATATTCATTATCAACATCTGATACTGCAACAACTATTAATAAAAGACAATTTATCGTAGGATTCCAAAGTGGATTTGATGGTATCTCTCCAACAATCAAATCAGCTAAGTATGGTGATTCTGATTGGGGTGCAGGTAACTCTCAAGGATTTGATTTATCTACTTCAGCTGCTAATGGTTCAGTTGCATATGTAAAAGGAATAAACTCAGTATCTAATCCAGATGATTTCGATATCAACTTGGTATCTGTACCTGGAGTTGTAAGAAGATTACACTCTTATGTATTTGATAAAGTAACTGATATGGTAGAAGCTAGAGAAGATGCATTTTTCATCGGTGATGTAACTGATGGTGGTGATACAATATCTCAAGCAACTGCACAAGGTTCAGCAATCGATTCTAACTATGTAGGTACTTACTACCCATGGGTTAAAACAATCGATAGAAACACTAATAAATTAACTGCAATTCCACCATCTGTATTGATGCCTGGTATATATGCAGCTAACGATGCTGTTGCAGCCGAATGGTTTGCACCTGCTGGTTTAAATAGAGGTGGTATCGTAGGTGCGGTATCTGTATTAAACAGATTAACACACGCTGAAAGAGATACACTATATGAAGGAAAGATTAATCCAATTGCTCAGTTCCCGGGAGAAGGTATCGTAGCATTCGGACAAAAAACTTTACAAGATAAGGCATCTGCACTTGATAGAATCAACGTAAGAAGATTAATGATTAAAGTTAAGAAGTATATTGCTTCAACTTCAAGATACTTAGTATTCGAACAAAATACTTCACAAACAAGAAGTAGATTCTTAAATACTGTAAATCCGTATCTAGAAGGAATACAACAAAGACAAGGATTGTATGCATTTAGAGTGGTGATGGATGAATCAAATAACACACCTGATGTAATCGACAGAAACATATTGGCTGGAGCAATTTATCTACAACCAACAAAAACTGCTGAATTCATCGTGTTAGATTTCAACATCTTACCGACAGGAGCATCATTCTCGGCATAAATTAATTAAAAATAAAAAAGAACTATATTTATAGTAGAATATAATTAGGAGAAAACAAAATGGCAGAAGTATTAGAATTTAACGATATGTTTTATACCAACTTCGAACCGAAGATGAAGAATAGATTCATCATGGAAATCGATGGTATCCCTTCATATCTTATAAAAACAGCAAACAGACCTTCAATACAATTTGAAACTGTAACACTAGACCACATTAACGTTAAAAGAAAACTTAAAGGAAAAGGTGAATGGCAAGATGTAGAGATTACTCTATATGACCCAATCGTTCCTTCAGGAGCTCAAGCAGTAATGGAATGGGTAAGATTATCACACGAATCTCTAACAGGTAGAGATGGATATGCAGATTTCTATAAGAAAGATATCCAATGTTACCTATTAGGACCAGTTGGTGATAAAATAGAACAATGGACTCTAAAGGGTGCATTTATCAACAATGCAGTGTTTAATGATTTAGATTGGGCAAATGCCAGTGATCCAGTTGAGATTAGTTTAACACTTTCTTATGATTATGCAGTTTTAGAATTTTAATACTCCCAAAATATATTTTTATAAAGAAAAAAGTTCTCTTAGTGAGAACTTTTTTTGTGTCTTTATTTTTCTAGTTTTTTAAAAGTTATATATTTATATACGAACAAATAAAATAAATGTTATGGCAAATTATGAATTTCCAACTGAAATAGTAGATTTACCTTCTAAGGGTAAATGCTATGCAGAATCAAACCCATTATCAAAGGGTAGCATTGAAATCAAGTATATGACTGCAAAAGAAGAAGATATACTTGCATCGCAAAATTTGATAAGGAAGGGGGTGGTACTTGATAAACTCTTCGAATCGGTTGTGGTTCAAAGTGATATTAATACTGATGATATTTTAATCGGTGATAAAAACGCTATTTTACTAGCAACTCGTATTTTGGGTTATGGTAAAGATTATCAAGTAGATGTAATAGACCCTTTTACAGGTGAACAACAAAAAACAAATATCGATTTATCTAAGGTACAGATAAAAGAATCTAACTTAGAATCATTTAGTAATGATAATAGATATACTTATGAATTACCTATTTCAAAAAAGAAAATCGTATTTAAATTACTTACACATAAAGATGAAAAAGAAATAACTGCTGAAATAGCAGCGTTACAAAGATTACAAAAAGGAGAATCTGTTTCTCAAGATATCACTACTCGTTTAAGATATATGATTCAAGAAGTAGATGGTAATAATGAAAGAGGATTTATAAATAATTACGTTAAAAATGGTTTATTAGCTAGAGATTCAAGAAGTTTAAGAAACTATGTAAAAGATTTATCACCAGATTTAGATTTAACATATGAATTTACATCAGATATAACAGGAGAGAAGGAGGCTCTTGATATACCATTAGGTGCCGGGTTTTTTTACCCTACCGACTGATTACTCTATTCAACTCCATAATCAACTTTGGGAAATGGTTAATTATGGCAATGGTTTTACTTGGAAAGAAGTTTATACCATGCCAATACATTGGAGAAGGTTCTATTTCAAGAAACTAGTAGAAGCAAAAAAGAAAGAAAAAGAACAATTAGATAAATCTAAGAAAAAAAGTGGTCCAAGAGGACCAAATGTAAATGTGAGGAGGTAATACTTCCTCACTTTTTTTTTACACTATTTTATATTTTAATATTTATAGTAGTATAAAACTATATAAAGGAAAACAATATTATGTCCAAAAACAAAATAGATGAATTAAACATGGTTTCTCGTTTTTTCGGAGATGTATTTGATAATTTAAAAAATGGTACTGCTGATAGAATTATCAAACAAGTTAAACAACAAGGTATGCCAAAAGATGTTATCAAATCTATCGAACAACTTAACAAAGATTCAGAGAAGTTAAGAAAGACTTTAGAAAAACTTAAAAAGTATAACAAGTAAAAATAACGAAAGTTAAATAATGGCTGGCGAAAGAAGTAGATTACAAGTTCTTAAAGAAATAGAAGCTCTTGAAAAGAAGATAGGGGATTTCAAGAGTAAGAACGATATGCGTCTTAAAAAGAGTAGAGGAGAGGAAAAAAAGCAGCTACAAGAACTTAGAGATTTACAACAAGAATCTGCAGATATAAAGTTAAAAAATCTAAATGCATTATCTAGTGAAGAAAAAAGTATAGGAAATATATCAGGTTCATATAGACAACTTCAACAACAACAAAGTGGTATATTAGATATTGCAAAAAGTTTAGATGGATTAAATTCTCAAGAAATTGAACATATTACTAGTGCACTCGAAGCTTCAAGAGATTTAGCAGACTTAAGTGCTGAGGATAAAATACAGATTGAAGAAAAAACTGCTGAATTCAATAAGCAACTAGATGCACTTTCAGCAATTGATGGATTTAATCAAGAAATACTAGATAAATTAAGAGCTCAAAATACCGAAGCACAATCATTAGCTGGTAAAACCAAAGAACAAAAAGAAGTATTAGATAGAAGTGCACAAGCAAATAAAGAACTTCAAGCAAAAATGCAAGCATTTTCGGAAAATGTTGAAACTGCTATAACTCATTTAACAAGTATGAAGGGATTACTTGGGTTAGCACTAATCGGAGCAGGTAAGTTAGCAGATAAATTTTATGAAACTAATAAAACACTTGGTCAAGTAGGACAAGGTACAACTGAATTTTCAAGAGAAGCTAGTTATTTATCATTTATCTTTGATGATGCAGCTTCAAGTGCAAAAGATTTAGCGGATAATTTAGGTGGGACGGATAGAGTTTCTGATAATTTGCAAAGGAGTACTCTCCTTATAGCAAATAATATGGGTATTAGTGCAAGTGAATCTGCAACTTTATTAACAACGTTAACATATCTTAATAAAGGTTCATCCGATACTGCTGCAAATATGGCTGCAACTGCACGTTCATTTGCAAAAGCAAATAGTATTCCTATTTCTTCAATGATGAGTGATTTAGCAAAATCCACAGAAGAATTTGCATTATTTGGAAAAGAAGGTGGTAGAAATATTATTGAAGCAGTTGGTGCTGCTAAAAAGTTGGGTGTTGAAATGTCTACAATTTCTGGTGTAGCTGATAACTTATTAGATTTTGAAACATCCATATCAAAAGAATTAGAACTATCTGCAATGTTAGGTAGAAACATCAATTTATCAAAAGCTAGACAATTGGCGTTTGATGGTGACATGGCAGCAGCAACACAAGAAACTCTTAGACAATTGGGTGGTATAGCTGAGTTTGAGAAAATGAACTATTATCAGAAAAAAGATGCTGCCGCTTTAATGGGTGTATCTGTTGCAGAACTACAAAAAATGGTTACCAATCAAGGTTCTCTAAATGACTTACAAGCAGCTGGAAATGAAGAACTTGGTATTGCAAGTGAACTCTTTAGTATGATAACTGGAAAGGGTTTAGGAACTGTCTTGAAATATGGAGGTGGTTTAATGTTGTTAGCATCTCTTGCATCTAAGACTGGTGGTGTAGTAGGTACTATGGGTAAAAACGTTGCGAGTAGTTTCTCAAGTATGGGTAGTGTTGTTGGAAATGTAATGAAAAGTGTTGGTAGTGGTATTAAAGGATTCTTAGGTGGAATAGGACGAGGAATAGGTGCATTCTTACAAGGAATAGCTACAGGATTAGTAGCATTAACTCCAGCAATACCTGTTATACTTACATTATCCTTAGCATTTGTTGCTATGGGATTTGCACTTAGATTAGCTGCACCTGCTTTTGAAGCAATCGGTAATGCGATTGGTACTACATTAGCTGGACTTACAAGTATGTTAGGAGTAGTAACCTTAGAAAAAGCAGCTGCATTTGCGTTACTTGGGTATTCATTCCTAGGACTTGCAGTGGGTATAGGAGCTCTTGCGGTATCAGCCGCATTTGGAGGAGGTATCGTTGGTAGATTTATAGAAAGAATTGGTTCATTAGATACTACTGTTTTATCAAGAAATGCGATGGCAGTTAGAAACTTTGCAACAGGTATAGGAGCATTAAATGAACAGATACAAAAATTAGATACTGAAAAATTAGAAAAACTAGAAGATGTTTCAGTTAGTTTATCAGTAGGTGCAGCAATATCGGGAGTAGCATCTTCAATCGGTGGAATGATTGATTCAGCATCCGATGCGTTATTTGGTGATAGTGAATCAAGTGTAAACGAAAAAATGTTAGCTGAATTGGTATTAATAAAACAACATTTAGCAACACCAAGAGTAGTAAAAATAGATAGAGAAAAAGCTGGTCAAGAATTTGCAAAATCAACAGATTCTAGTTCAAAAAATGTATCAAGTATAGATAATTAGGAAAAATAGTATGCCAACAATATTAGAATTATTTCATAGTAGTGGTTTAAGGGATTCAGTTAAGGCTGATACAGAAACTCTTGTCGAACAAGAATTAACTGGTATTAGAATTAAATCTGCTGTTGAAGTAAACAATCCTTTAATATATGGTAACGAAGCAACTCGTATAGCAATAAGAAGTACACCTTCAGTTGAGAAAATGAAAGATGCTACTGGTGGTACTGGTGGTGATGGTGGTTTAATTGGAAAAGGTTTAGGTGCAATTACAGGTGGTGGATTTGGTAAAGCATTATTTGGTGGACAAGTAAATTCTTTATCTCAAGCACGAGATGGTATAAATTCCAAATTAGGTATTCCTGGTTCTCCAATACCAACGTTTGTAGATAACCATGGTGATTTACAAAAAGGAAAAGAACCTGATACCATGATTACACTTGGTAAAATAAGAAATGATGCAGCAGGAACTGAACTCGGTAAATTTTTAAAACAAACAGGTGGTGGGAATTTTAGAAGTATTGGAAGAAATGTTATTGGACAGGGTATCTCTCTTGTTAAAGGTAAGGTAAGAGATACTTTATTTGGTTCTCCGTTATCTGTTGGTGAAAATTCTCCATCAAATCAATCATATGAGTATAGTTCACAAGAACCATATTCTATTACAATTCGTAATGTAAAAAATAGTGAACCTGAAAATGATAAACTACAACTTGTACAATCTCAAGCAAAAGAAAAAGTAGATGCATTAAAAAGTAAAACAAAAGATTTACTTAAAAAGAATAAAAAAGTTGATGAAGTAGTTGAAGATAACGAATCATCTGATGAAGAAACGTATTCTTTAAAAAATGAACAATTAAAAGTAAAAGATAGTAAAGAAACTAATCTTTCAATACCAACTGATGAATCAGATAATGAGGTTAAGAAAGATACTGATGCTAAATTAAATGAATCTTCTCCTTTAGATGAAGAAAAAAAAGAAAGAGTTGATTATAGTAAAGAAAATAAATACTCTGATGTAGTTAAAGAAGAGCAAACAGATGATACCTCAGATGGAATATTTAAAAGAATAGACTTAAGTTCATTACCAGGAAAAGTAGATAAAGAACCTACGTTGAGTTCAACTATAAAAGAATTAAACTCAGCATTTAGTTCAGAAAATCTATATTCAAAAGATATGCCAACATTGGAATCTTTGTATGGAATGGGAACATCTTTTGATACTTTGAATGCAGATGGAAAAGAAGGTGAAAACTTTACAAGAAAAGAACTTGAAGATAGTGATTTAATTCCAATTTGGATTGCAGCAAAAGGAGGAAAATCTGTACACTTTAGAAGTATTATATCTGGTCTAACAGAAACAGTAACACCATCTTGGAGTAGTCAGAAGTTTTTAGGTAACCCATATAATTTTTATAACTATGAAGGAGTTGAAAGAGGTATCTCTTTTAATTTAAAAATGTTTTGTTACTCTAAATCAGAACTTGCAAATATGTGGACCAAAATTCAATTTATTTCAAAAAATTGTTATCCAGATTTTGAAAATGTAAACAAAAATAAAGTAATAAAACCACCTATTATTGAATTTAGAATAGGAAATATTTACAAAAGTAAAGTATCATTTATTGAATCTCTTTCTTATACAATACCAGATGATTCTAATTGGGAAACTATTGATGGTTTACAATTACCAAAAATTGTAGAAGTTGCTATTGGAATAAAATTCATTGAAAATGCAGGAATAGAAGATACTTTATATGCATACGAAATAACTGAGGAATCATTAAAGATTATTAATGAGAAACGAGGAGCTAATTCAGAATCAACAAGTACGTTCTCTGAAGAACCTCAAACTAATGGCGATGGAGCTTCTCCAGAAGTTGTTAAACTTGATAATACTGGTGTAGAGATTACAGAAGAAACTGAAAAACAAAAAGATAATTCTGGTATCAACAAACCTCCTAAAGATGCAAAAACAGGAGAAGCTTCACCTGAATTTGATGAAAGTATAACTCCTAAATCAAAACAACAACAAAGAAGAGAAAAAAATAGAAAAGACCTTTTAGCTACTGGTAAAATACAAGAAGATGCTACAATTTTTTCTACATTAGTTAATGTTAGAAAAACAATTGTTGCAGGTAGACACTTTGGTTTTGACTATGATACTTTGAGAAAAGAGAATGAAGAATTTATTAGTATAAACTACCAAAATGGAAACAATGTAAGTAGAAGAGTTTTTTCTGTAATTAGTGGAAAGCCAGGTACAACTGGTGTATGGTATGAGAAATGGAAAAAAGACCAAGCAAAAAAACAAGAAGCACCTAAAGAAAATAATTCAATAGAAACTTTCTAGAAAAGAAAAATAATTATGGCAAGTAGATATGGTAATAATAAACAGAAAAAATTAGATGATGGCAGAATAGTCTATCGTTCTAAGATATATCCTAATATTCCTAAAAAAGATAGTGATATCTATATCGTAACTCAAGGTGGTGATAGGTTAGATACATTAGCTTATCAATTTTACGAAGATTCTTCATTATGGTGGATTATAGCTACTGCAAACAATATACATGGAGCAGATTTTGCTCTAGAAGATGGAACAATACTTAGAATTCCAAAAGATTATATCTCAATTATAAATAAAATAAAAGACTAATATGAGTAGTGGTTTTCCTCAAAGAGCAAATTTAAACGAGAATATATATAAAACTATATTAAGTAGAGCAGGTAACAACAAGAAAGTTTCTGAAAAACTACCTTGGATAAAAGTTACTTCTTGTTTACATGAATTTTTATCGTTAGAATCAACTCCAATGAATGATTCCTTTGCTTCACGATATGGTGGTAAAAAAGATGGTAGAAGTGGTAGAATAGGAATTAACCAAAAAGGAGATCCTGTTTATCCTGAAAAAATAAACGATATAGATGGAAACGAAATTGGTATAGATAGAAGTTTTAGAAGTTCACCTATTATAGAAAGTGTAGTGATATCACAGGGTAAAGAAGGATTATCCAAAAAAACAAATTTTACAATAAAAGCATTTACTCTTGCACAAGCAGATGCATTGGTTCAATATTTTTTAGAACCAGGTGGTAATGTTTTGGTGGAATGGGGATTTAATGAAAGTAACTCAGTTATTTATAAAAGTGCGATAGATGCTTGTGAAATTGCAAAATATCAAAATATTAAGCACTTAACTGATAAAAGAAAAAAATCATTAGGAACGTATGATGCTGTATTGGGTATAATAACTGGTGGTTCAATGTCATTTGGTGAGGCAGAATCATATAATATTGAGGTTGAAATAACTTCTATTGGAGAAATACCTGCATATTTACAACATCATAAAAATGTAAGAAATGGAGAAGAGGAAATTAATAACACAGGTGAGACATTTGCTATATCTGATATAGATAGTGATGCTGAAGAACGCAAATCAGTTGGAACTAGTTTATTTAAGCAGATGTATAATGATTTGCCTTCACATAAACAAACATCCACAATTAAAAACCTTGCGAAAGAATCGTGGGCAACAGATGAAGGTAACTTTGTTAATATGGATAAAGAGATTAGAGAAAAACTAATCGAAGCCACAAAAAATGCAGATTTAAGAAGTGAAGATAAAGATGGTGATGGTGATGATTTATCAATACCAACCGATACTCCTTTATTTGATACCGATAGATATATAAAAGCTAGTTTGGCTTTTACAATACTAGATTTAACACATACATTAACGTTAAAACCTATAAGAGTAGGTTGTGATGAAAATGTTCAAACTTCGAATCCTTATATAAATTGGAGAAATACTATTATAAGAGCTCATAAGAATATTTTTTCAACTGATGGTAGTAAGTTAATGATTCCAAATGAGAAGACACCTGATTTCGATTTAAACTCAGCGTTAACTTCCAAAAAAGAGCCTAATCCAACTATTACATTTTCTTCAGGACAAGGGAGCAGAAGCACAATTGTAACTCAACCAAATGGAACATATCCAGAAAATACGTTTTCTCCAACAATGCCATTTCCAAGAAAAACCTCAATTGAATATAGTGCTGCAAAAGATATCGATAGTGATTATGAATGTATAGAATATAATAGATATGAATGGGGATACTTAAAAGATTTATATATAAACTTTGATTTTTTTATTAGTTGTATTAGTAGTCCTGGATTATTATCAAAAGATGTTTATTATAAAATTCTAAATGGACTTTCAGGTGCAGTTAATATGAATTGGGACTTTCAGTTAACCGAATCTCCTTGGGTTGAACCACAAGATTCATCAGATGGGTGTATAAAGTGGTGGAGAAAAAGAATTACAAATAATCTTGATAAAGGAGCAACAGAATTAAAAGTAGTTTGTTTTAATACTACTGGTAACACTACTAATAAACTTGGAAAGGCTAAATTTCAATCAAGGGGTATAAACTCTCCTTTTCTTTCTGCGGAAATAAATATGGATATTCCTTCTGCTATGAAAGGTCAGGTAGTTATGCAAAAAAATGCAAGCAGGGATGCAAGTCCAAATACTGAACAAAAAGATAAAGATTTTAGAGGGTTATTTACAAAATATAAAGATGCACTTAATGAGAAGTTAAATTCTTTTAGAAAAAAAGAAGATGCTGAAAGGGAAGCTGAGCAAAAGGCAGCTGAGCAAAGAGAGGAAGATAAGTTAACTTCAAGTGAAAAAGCAAAGAAAGAGAGAAAAGAGAAAAAAGCTGCTGAAAAGGCTAAAGAAGCACAGAAAAAATCAAACTATGAAACTTTTGCTAAAAAAGCAACTGTTGTTCCTAGAGCCCAATTCCGAGCTGGGGATATTGATGTTGCAAAAGCATGGTTTTCTGGACTCGGAGGTGATGCTAATATAGAAGATATTATGATGGTTGTTGCATTTAGTGATACCGAACTTCTTAAAAATGTTGAAGATTTCAATAAAGGAATTATAGATGGAAAATTTCAAGAAGAAAACCAAAAATCAAAAGATGCAATTGCATTGCCTGTTAAATTTAACTTTACAATACATGGAGTAAGTGGTATAAAAGTAGGAGATACCTTTAATATACCAGATTTACCGGGTGTTTATAAGAAAAAAATATTCACAGTAACACAAATAGAACATAATATAGAACAAACTATTTGGAAAACAAGTGTTCAAGCATCGTTAGTTTCAATTGATGCATCCAAAATCAGTTATGAACAGAAATATAAAAAGCCTAAATCTCATCAACAAATTTAATCTTTATGAAAAATACAGAAAGATATAAAAAAATTAAACGTACTTCACTTAAATCAAATATAAGTGATGTAGAAACTCATATACCAACACCAACTAAGGATGATTATGGTATGGGATTCGTTAAGAGATATTTTATACAGTTGGTGAATGATAAAAATTCTATAATATATGAAGTTAATGATAGAGTATATCTTAACCACGAACATAAATCATTTTATGCAAGAACTTCATTAAAATGGAGAATTTCTGGTAATTTAGACGAATCATATGATATGAATGGAAATCTAATTAATAAATCAGTTAAAGAATCTAATAGAATAGCAATAAGTTTAGCATCTAAAGAAATCCCAAATTTAAAATTATATTTACCAAATTTATTACAATTTTATAAAAGTTAATATATATAGATATACAACTAAATTAGGTTACATGAATTATCTTACAGAAGAAGAAAAACAACAATTACTTTTTGATTGGAGATACAAAGGATTTTCTACAATAGAATTACTTAGTGAAGAGGAATGTGATGAATTGAATGAAGAATTAGAAAAACTTCGTAAGCAAAGACAAGAAACAACAAAAGAAGATGGTAGTGAATGGGGAGAATATGACCCATTTATGTATCCACACAAATTATCAGAAAAATTTGAAAAAATATTTTCTCATCCTAAAATTATAGAAGCAACCCAATTCTTATTAGGGGGTAAAGTAAATGGAACACAAACTTGGTGTTACTTCAAACCACCAGGTCAATTAGGTAGAGATATGCATCAAAATGCATTTTATACAGGATGTAAACACAATGAATATTTAAACATTACTGTTGCACTAGATAATCATGATAAAGAAAATGGTGCAGTATGGAACTACGAGGGAACTCATAGATTGGGAATACTTCCAATAGAAGTAGATGAGGAAAGGATTAAAACTAATCCAAAGAACTGGTCTAATGAAAGAGGTAAACCTTGTGTAATGCCTGAAGGTCATGATTTTAGAAAAATTGAAGGAAGTACTAAAAAGGGTGATATTGTTTTCTTACACTCACATACAATCCATGGCTCAGAAACAAATCATTCAAATAGATTCAGAAGAAGTTTCTTAGCAGGATATTCATTAAAAGGAGCCGAATTCAAAAAAGGCGGACATATGAAAAGAGAACCTATTGATATCTATTCATTACAAAACAAATATTGGTAAATTGCAAAAATAATTCACTTTTTGCTTGGATTTCTCGTTTATTTTTCGTATATTTACTATGTAAATAATTAATAACACTTAAAACTTAAACGAATGATTTACTTAGTACATCCCCAACACATCGTATCAAGAGCCCTTGGTATCGATTCTTTCACAAAAATGATTAATGATGAGCAAGTTCAATTCTCTGAATTGGTTGATACTTCAGTACAGATAGCTGAAGAATGGACTAACGATTGGGATGAAGACCAAGGATTTGGTTCTTCAGATGGAACTTATCTTCTAAAAGATTTTATGGATACTATCATATCATCTTATACTAAGGGATATAAAACAGTATTTAATCCTTCGTTAAACATAATTAAACTTTAAAACATGACAATTAAACAATTTTATTTAGAAACATACCCAACTGATGATATGGGTAACGATATTAAAGATGATACTACCTTTTTGGGTTTGATTACCGAATTAGTTGGTAAAAATGATATATATGACTTCCTTGGTGTTCACGATAGTTTAATAAGAGAACGATTATTCTCAGAACTAGCAAAACAACTAAAAACAAGTTATGAACTCATTTATGATTTATGGTTAAAATAAATCAAAAATAATTGAAAAAAAGCTTGCATAATCCAATAAATAGTCGTATATTAGTATTGTAATTGAGTGGGAGTTTAGTCCACAAATAATAAACCTTTAAAACATAAAACATGAGTAAAAAATTAAAATTTTCGTTAAACGGTCAAGAGTTCCAATTACCCCTTAATTCTTATACAGAACAAACTTGGGGTAGTTCAGTTGAGAAATACATCCACATGAGTGCTAAGAATTGTGCTTCAATAATCAAACAATTTGTTAAAAAGAATTATCCTGAACTTAAGGTATGGGCTGGTTCTGATGTATATAGTGGTGGTTCTTCTGTAAGAGTAAGTGTTTGTAATCCTGATGGTTCTGAAGTAGATTATGATGTTTTCAAATCTATCTCCCAATGGAAACACATCTTACAAGGTGGTAACTTCAATGGTATGGAAGATATCTACGAATATAGAGAAGATAAATTGTGTACTGATAATGGTATGGAGTTGAAATACTTCCCTTCTTATATCTTCATTGATAACAAACCAAAATGGGGTTCTGTTGAATATTGGGTAAATCAGTATAATGAGTATAAATCAAATATCAATAATCCTGATTACTCTAAACAAAGAGAAATTATGAATGAGAAATATAATGGTTCGTTCTTAGAAATGAATAAAACTTATATGACTAAAAAAGAATATGAAAGATGTTCTTTAGTATTATCTTAAACTTTAAAATATGAGAATCGGATATAAAAAATTTAAAGAAATTAAAAAGTGGTATGGGTCATCTGATTTTGAAATCGGATATGATTCTTACTTTACTAAAGGTAAAGGAATAAACCTAAGATTTGGTTATTGGCAAAAAGTAGATTTTGAAGGATTGCAAGAAATACTACCACATTATTGTACGGTTACTGAAAACATCGTTGATGAAGATGAGGATTGTGGGGTTTTATACCAATATAATATTACAGATTCGAGGATATATTAAAATAACTTTAAACCAATAAGATATGAAACTACCTAAAATAACAAAACCTTGGAGTAAAGAAATGTATGAGTATAACGATTATGTTGCTAACTTCATGAAGATGGAAATTGAAACTAAGATTAACGAAGCCGAACAAAATGATGATTTCAATACCCTAAACGAACTAATGGTTCTTTCTGGTGGTATTAAGTATGGAGATAGTTACACAATTGGTGAACTATACGATGATTGTTTGAACGAATTACAGAATGTTCAAAACTATTGGTTACATGAAGAATTCCCATATGCTGTATCAAAAGGATGGGTTGATGATGTTGAATTAAAATTCGTTGGATATGACAAATAGTTGGTATTATACAGAGATGGGTTCTCGAAACAAGAAAACAGGTAAGTTATCTTACTACCAAGTAAGAGTAACCGATTATAGAATTGATGATTGTAATTGTAAGGCAAGAGAATTTCGTTCTTACTCACCTTGTAAACATATGAAAAGATTACACGAAAAATTAACACACTTAAATATTTAAAACATGAAATTATATAACGTACCAAGAAATAGTAGAATTAAAGTAATAGTAGAGGATAAAGTACCACCAGCTGCACCTCAAATCACAGAAGGTGAAGAGTTAAACTTCAGAAGTATCGATGGGATGTATAGTTACTGTACCAGAGATACTGGTGAGGTAGTACATTTAGCAGCTTGGACCGAAGTGGACGTAATAAATCAAAAATAATTAGGATAATTAAAAATAATTTCGTATATTTGTACCATTATGAATAAAACAGATTTAACACAACAAGATGGAATGTATTATGTAGGACACCTCATCGATATCGATGGAAGTGGTTATGTAGATGAAGAAACTGCAGAACTTATCCTATTAGAATATAATGCAGGAGTTACAGAATGAAAAAGATATTAAAAGAAATGTACCTTGGTATTAAGATATCAACAGAAATGTATCTTAGTGGTAAAGCAGGTATGTGGGGTAAATGGTAATAGTAGAAACTAATAAAGAGAAAGAACAATTTCTCGAATATTGGAATAACGAAGAATCTAAGATTATTCCGATTTGGGAAGATTTGGATAGACATCCTATGAATAATGGGTTGTCATTTTTGTATGTCCGATTCTCAAACTTAGATTTTATACTTCCTTTTAATCATAATGATTGTGAAAAGTTAGAAATAGATTTATCAACCTCGAATCAAACAAAGTGGATTTGGAACAAAAAAGGTTTCTTACAAACCGATATTAAGGTAAATAATCTAAAAGATGTGCAAACTTCCTTATTCTTTGAGAAATTCCAATTATATAATATCGAATCGAAATTAGAGGGTTTAACGAACTTTTACTATCGTTTGGGTATAAGAGATGGTTTGGGTAAGAGTATCCCTATAATGAAGTGGGGTGAAGTATTACAAGGTATTGTTGGTGAATGGGATATAAAAGATACAAACATTTGGGTGGATGAAACGATGATTCCTATTCTTTCAGATATCGAGAGAAAAGGGATTCAAGTCGATAGGGAAAAATTTTTTGATAGATGGCCAACTCACCAAAAGTCATTACTTTTAGGGAATACGTTCACCGAATACAATCCATACACGATTACATCAAGACCTTCAAACAGGCATTTAGGTATTAATTATGGTGCATTAAACAAATCCGATGGTAGTAGGGATGTATTCGTTCCAAGAAAAGGAAAGTTATTCTTACAATTCGATTACGATGCATATCATGTTAGAATTATTGGTAAGTTGATTAAATATAAATTACCCGATACTTCGGTTCACCAATGGTTGGCAGACCAATATGGTTGTGATTATGGGGAATCCAAAGGAAGAACGTTTAGAATCCTTTATGGGGGTGTATCGGATGAAGATAGAAAAATACCATTCTTTGATAAGGTAGATAAGTTTATTAGAAAGATGCAAGAAGAGAGTATTCGAAATGGGTATCTACAAACTCCAAAGGGAAGAAAAATTCCTTTAGGATGGATTGAAAAACCCAACTCTCAAAAGTTCTTCAACTATATTCTCCAAGCGACGGAAACTGAGTTCAATATTGAGGTACTGAATAAACTAAAAGAAAAAGGGTTACCTCTACCTATATTATACACATATGATTCATTTTTATTCGAGTTTGATGATTCTGAGGTAGAAACTATTAAAAAGATTAAATCCGTTCTCGAAAGTTATGGATTTCCTGTCAAAGCCGATTGGGGAAGTGATTATGGAAAAGTTTAATATTTATATATAACTTTTAAAGAGAAAAGAAAATTATGAAAATATTTAAAATATTACTGCTATCATTCATCTTGTGGGGATGTGAAGCAGAAGGAATAGTAGCACAAGAATTAAGAGAAAATGTAATTGTTGAAAACGCAGTATTTAAAGTTTGGTACAACGAAGTATTAGAACAACCTGTTCAATTAATTTACACATCTACTAATAGACCAAAAAATGTAGATAGAGGTTCAATGAACTTTTATAATGAAGCAGATTATCATACATCTGATAATGCTGATTATTATGCAAATGTGTGGGATAAAGGTCATTTAGCACCTGCAGCAACTTTTTCCGATTCTAAAGAAAATCTACGACAAACATTTTCGTTTTTAAATTGTGCTCTACAAAACCAATATCTTAATAGAGGTGAGTGGAGATTATTAGAAGAACAAGAACGAAGATGGGATGATGATTCAAACTTAACTATTACAGTTAATTTAGAATTTATTGATGGACATGAAGTTCTACCAACAGGTGGTCATGTTCCAACTCATATGATAAAACACATCAGATTTGATAACGATGGTAGTTATAGATGTTTTAGATTTCCAAATGTTAAACCAATCGAAGGATGGGAAGAACATGAGGTAACTCATACTCATTAATATTTATAGTATAGATGGATTATAAAGAAGTAATAGATAAGTTAGTAAGAGAACTCTCATATAGGGTAGGAATTCCCAATATAAAAAATAAAGACCATCAATCAATCATGTCAGAAATTCTCTCAGAATGGGGTGAGTATGATGTAAAAGAAACTATCTTTGAATTTCTTACTGAAGAACCAAGAAAATTTAAAAATCCAATTCTTAATAGAGTTATTAAGTATAGAGATAAAAAAGGTAATGAAAAAGAAGGGATTGTTGGAAATCTATTAACTTCACCAAAAGATTCACCAGGTAGAATAGAGGCAGAAAAAACCTTACCAGCTGAAGGAACTCCTGAAAGAGATGCAGTAAATCAAGAAGTTGGTTCTCAGGGAACTAAGAAAAAAATTGATTCTCCAAAAGGAAATTCAAGTGATACTACTGATGATACTCAAACCACACAAGGTAGTGCAGTAAAACC
>Ga0208013_1000153_pt1 | contig 48582 bp, 64 predicted proteins | sample 16_taG_FD_184091 | JGI IMG/M metagenome (GOLD analysis project Ga0208013, IMG submission 184091) | Marine viral communities from the Subarctic Pacific Ocean - 16_ETSP_OMZ_AT15313 metaG (SPAdes) (version 2) | ecosystem: Environmental > Aquatic > Marine > Oceanic | place: Pacific Ocean | collected...
TGACAACGACTCTCCCGGCCCTCCTATCTTGGTCATCTCTGAGGACTGGGTTATGGCAGACCTGAAGAAGCAACTGGATTGTTGGCTCACATGGTCATACGTAGCCAAGAATGTCGTTGATCCAAAAGAGGATCAGATGCCTGAGTCATACGGAGGTAGCAAGTAATGCCTGATCCTCTCTCACCTGTCAGTTGGGACATTGAAGGACATGGCACTGTCTATGTAGATGACATGTTCTTTGATGATTCCTATATGATTTACCTTGCTCTTGATTCAATTACATTGGAACCTATATCTCCTGATGATATGGAGACTGAGTTAGAACCTGTGTTCTGGTTGTCTAGCAAGGACTCGGATGTAACAATGGAGTTAACTGAGAGTGAGTTAATACCCTACTTAAAGTAACGGAGGTTACTATGTCATATGTACATATGAACGAAGAAAAGCAGTACTTGCTCATGCAAAAGATCGTAGACTACATCGCTATCCATGCCTATGATATCAACCCAGAGGTGGGCGATGAAGGGTACGACAAACTCTATGATGATTTGTCAGGGCCTATACGCTCTGCTCTTGAGCATGAGTTTGGTAGCAAACAATTCAACGGTTAGTTTCTATAGCCTGAGTATGCTTCTGAACTGCTCAACTTTAAACGGAGAAAGAAATGGATAACAATATCCTTAGTGTTTTAATTGCTGTGTTCAAGTTCATCGAAGCCAACGAGATCAAGACTGTTGCTGACCTTGAAGGTAAGATGTTGTCATCAGGTACTACTGATGATGAGTCAGTTCTTAAGTGGAACTACTGCATCAGTGCTGAATCTCTTAGTCGTTACCTCAAGGATAACGAGATTGAGACTCAAGATGATTGGGATGAACACACTGATGAGGTCAGCAAGACTCTGATGTGCGATGACATTGATGACTTTGCAGATGTTCGCAGTAAGTTGGATCAGAGACAGGAGTACAAAGAACTCCTCGACTCTATCTATCACAGTGCCGATGAACTGATGTCAACTGCTGAAGGAATCAGAAGCGAGGCAGACATCTAACATGTTAATTAATAACAACGGAGATTCATATGCAAACAAAACAACAGGTAGTTAATGCACTCAATGAGATCACAGGTGGTCTATCACAGACTACCAAGATGCCTGAGAGTTCCTTCTCTATACCTGCCAAGCATTGCAAGGTAGGTAGCAAACTGAGGGAAGTCGAAGGCTCTGTGTGTAACAAGTGCTATGCCATGAAAGGCAACTACAATTATCCCAATGTCAAGAACTCCCAACAGAAACGATACGACAAACTGTATCATCCTCTGTGGGTTACGGCCATGACCATGCTTATCTATATCAAGGTCAAGCACAGGTTCAGGTGGTTCGACAGCGGTGACCTTGACAGTGTGCAACATCTGCGGAATATCATTGAAGTATGTAATGATACTCCGCACATACAGCACTGGCTCGTTACCAAGGAGAAGCGCACGGTGCGTAAGTTCCTTGACGAGGGTGGTATAGTTCCAGATAACCTAGTAATCCAGATGTCTGGTTACATGGTTGATGGAGACATAGTGAAGGGGTTCGATGACTGTAAGCAGATCACCCATCACTTAGTTCATTCCGACAGAGACAAGGCGCTTGGTTATATATGCCCTGTTGAAGACGGTAAGGGGTCCTCATCATGCGAGGAGTCAAACTGTTTCGCATGTTGGGATCGTGATGTTAACGTTGTAACAAGTGGGCTACACTAGGAGTAACCAATGAATGAACCATAAGAGAATAAGACCGCGTGTTAACTACCCGATTATGCGTAAGGGTGGTAAGCACATAGTCTCACGCAAATCCATCCGCAAGGATGGGAAGAACGAAACTGAAACAGAAAAACAGGAGTATCTAATTGAAAGGAAAGAAGATAAGTCTCAAATGCAACCGAACCGGAAAGGTTATGTCTGGCAAGGTGATTGCATACAGAAAGATGAACCTTCCCAAAGAATCTCAGGGACTATACCTAGAGTTAGCCCAAGATAAATGGCGATGGTTCAACCTTACTGAATGGAGTCAGTTATGAAAGACTCGCAACGTTCCCGCGTGTACGCTTGGGAAAGGAAGTTCTATTCGATGAAGCGAAACAAAGACTTCACTACATTGACTAGCATACAACATTTCCTAGACGATGTGATGGACGACATAGGCCTTGATGCAAAGATCAATGTCGTTTCAAGCCGCAAGTTAAATAGTAACTGGGCTTGGGCACATACTGACAAAGGCAAGATCGTTCTCCCCGGTGGTTGGGCGAGGACAATGGGGCCTGCGTTACATGAGTTATCACATCATGTCGTTCATCTAAACATGGAGAAGCCAAACAAGATTGATCTTGCATGGCATGGCCCAGAGTTTGTGTCAGTGTTTACTGCACTGATGCATACTTACATGGGCAACTCACTCGATGTGATGATAAAGCACATGCACAAGCACAAGGTTAAGCACGATGCAGATATCTTGGAGGACTACCTATGATTGATGCCTACCAAGCCATGTCTGACGTAGATAAGTTAGACTACGTTGCTGACCTTGAGTACATCGTAGCAGAGAAACTCGGCGTTGATGTCGAGGACTTAGAGAGATGTCCTAAGTCTGTATACGATGCGCTACTTAGATACTTCGATTCACAGATGTAACATTGAGGGGGGCTTCGGCCCCCCTTTTTTTGTCTATATACTTTCTTCCACCCATATTATACCACACGTGTCAACCCCCCCCTCTCAGGGTAAGGCCGGTGACGGTCAACATTCCCTACCCAGTACCACCCTACCAGTCCACCAGAGATCGTTCAATACAGGCCATTACAGGGCCTCTCACAGCCTATTCCTGAAGGCATTGTGCAGTTCCCCCTCATATGAGGAAAGTATCCCTAACATATTTCTTTCCACAATATATTTGCAGTACCTGTTGTAGAACTTTATCGACACCTCCAAATCCTCCGCTATGTCCTTGCTCTTCTTGCTCCTCTTCCCTGTTCCCTTGCATGTGAAGCACACGATCTGCTTCATACCTGTACTCACCCACGATTTCCCATTGCATGTACCACACATGTGGTCTGATATGGCCTCACGTATAGCAATCAGTGCCAACTTCCACAACGCATCATCACTTAGAACCTTGGGCGCTCTCTTCCTCACACGCCTAGCCAATTCATGGGCCACTATCCTCATGTTGCTCTCGTCATTGGCGTACTTAAGCCTGACAAAGTTAGATGCTTCCTTCGATATCCCTGCCAACACATAGCATATAACCTCAGACCTTACCCTTGGTCTTTGGTTTAGTTCTGTTGTTGGAGTCAGGGAGCATAAGTCCTCCGCTGATATCCTTGTACCCATCAATCAATCCCCCTTTATTTATTATTATTGTTATAAACCCGACAGCCACACCGCTCTTCACATCCTGCGTGGTGAATCTATACACAGTCCACCCATGCATAGCCGCCAAGTTGTACTTCTCTAGGTCACGACTGTACCCCACACCTCTGGTATGCCTACCTCCAGAGTACACCCCTCCCTCAATCTCAACCCCTAACATCAGGTTGATCCAAGCAAAGTCAAACCTGAACCTCCTCCGCTCCAGAAATTTATGCTCTCTCTCTGGAACAGGGAGGCTACAGGCCACACACTGATTAAGAAATACCTCCTCTCCCTCGCTCAAATTTATCTAGCCTCGTAGTAGTCCCCGACGATGGGGTTGTATCTAAGCGATGCCATTCCCATAGCACCGTCCTGTCTGAATCTCTGCTTCTGAATGTGTATGTCTACCAACTTGGAGTCAGGGTCTGACAGGTCACGGTATATCACAACCCCTGAGTCTGACTTGTTCCTCCAGTGTGCGGAGCCTGAGATATCCCACAGGCTAGGCACTGGGTAGCCTCCATCCTTGTCACGGTACATCTTGGCAGGGTGGGCTACGATCCACAGGTGTATGCCGTACCTTCTGGCGAACTGTCTCGCCCTCTTCAAGCACATGCCTATGTATTCTGTCTCAGAAAATCCACCTCTCCCACTCTCCAACTCATTCCAAGGGTCAATCACCAAGCCCCTAATACCATGCCTCCTGACCAATCCCCTCGCTGTCTCCAGTATCTTCTCAAGTGTCCACTCTGAGTCATCCTCTGGAAGTATCCAGTGGAAGTGTTCCTTCACCCAATCCTTGGCGTAGTTCAGTTCCTCCTTGGACATTCGCCTGTTGAATCCCTGCCTGAACGGAGCGCCTACGTACTTCTCCATGATGCGGGACATGTGATCCTCCAATGGCTGATTCTCCGGTGAGAAGATAGCGAACCTCCATCCATCCTTCTTGGCTATGTTCACCATCATCGAGTCAATCCAGTTGGACTTGCCACTACATGGTATGCCTGTCACAACAGAGAAACATCCCGGCCTCACTAGGTAGTGCTTGTCCAGACACGGCCAACCTGTAGAGATTCCCTTCTCAAGTCCGTTGTCATACAACTCACCCAACTTATCAGACAGGTCACTGGCTGTGAACGTACCCGCTATGGGGTATGGCTCCGCATGTTCAATGCACTCAGCCAACACCTTCTTGCCATGCTTTACCAGTACATCGTTAGCATCCTTGCAATCTTCAGGCCATGTCACCCTACTGCACACCTCTTTGCCAAGCCTACGTGCCAGTTCCTCTTGTAATCTCTGGCCGGGGGCATCGTTGTCCACCGCTATGATGTACGTCCTGCCCTTCTCCACTCCGTTGATGCGTGGTTCGTTGAGGAACTCAAACTTAGATGAGTAGTTCTTTGACTCAACGGATGGCGCACCATCAGGTACGCTGACACACTGCTTTATCCCTGCCTCATACAGAGATAGTTTATCCATCTCTCCCTCGACAAAGATAACAACACCATCCTCATCTGAGATATCGTCAAGCCCATACAGTATGCGCTCTGCATTTACCTCGGACCTAAACTCCTTGGAGCCTGACCTATACTTAACGTTAACCAGATCACCGTTACGGTAGTAGGGAAACGTGAGGGCCATCTTCTCTTCCTCAGACTGAGGCATGTACACCTTCTTCATTCCGATACCACAGTCGATGGCTGTCTCCTCCGATATACCTCTCAGGCCCAACCAATCCAATGTGGCCTCTGGCAGGTCGCTCTTGGGTATAGGCTCTGGCTTCCTGAACTCAGGCTTACGCCAGTGCAATCCAAGGCTGTCATCAGTACCCGACAACAGGCTACCACTCCAACCACAGTGATGGCACAACCAAATCTTCTCGTCTGTGTTGACAGATAAACACTTGGCTTTCTTCTTGCGTCTGTCCTTACTGCACTTGGGGCAGGTTGTCGCAACCTGTGTACCAGAGCCAGTAAAACTGATACCAAAATCTGAGTAATCTTTCATGCTTGGAATCCTTTTCTTTTTGGCTTGTTGTTTCTAAGCACACCGTATATGTATTGCTTTGGATCGGCAGGCCTCTTGAGCAGTACAATACCTATTGCCTTTGCTACCTCTTGTTCCCCATTGTTCTTTATTAATTGGCCCAATACCCCTCTGGACTTAGGCCCTGCCAACTGCTCCCAGACATCCCAGATATTGGTGCTTGCATTATGTATAGATTCTATTACAGATTCCGTGTCATCTGACTTGACAGGGGGTGTCATCTCATTTGACACGGTATGTATTCTATACATGTTACTTGTCTGTCCCTTCTCCCCCTTCCTGTGTTCAAAAGATATGTGTCCTTTCTCACGTAACCTGTTGATAATTAAGTTAACATTCTGCCTTGACATACCCGCTCTATTAGCAAGGTATTTTTGAGAGGGCCAACATTCACCTGTCTCATCATTAGCATTGTCTGATAGAAGGATCAATATCATTTTCTCAGACGTTGTAAGGTCAAGGTCTAGCGCCTTAAGTATTCTTCTTAGGCTCATAATTTATCCTAAAAAATTAAACGAACTGGTGACTATAACAAATTAACATGTTACAATCAACAGATGAAAAGTAGAAAGTACATGCAATGGGTGGCTGAACACCCATGTATTCATTGCGGCACTCACCCTGTACAGGTTCACCATCTTAGAAGCCAAGCACTAGGCGCAGGGATGGGTAGAAAAGTACCAGATTATTTTACAATACCAGTATGTCAGCCGTGTCATTCGGACTGCCATTCTATGGAGCATGACAAGGAGACACAGTATAGATGGACATTACAGATGATAGGGAGAGCGATGGAGAGTGGCATACTAAAGATGTCCTAGTTGCCATAGAGATTGAGCATGATGGCGAACCGGATGATGAGATTATGAGAGCCATAATTTCCCAAGAGTTGGATCACAACATATACGTCAACAACAACGTTACATACAGAGTTCAAGTAAAGAACATAACCTTCATGGATAAACTAAATTGATAGAAGACAGAGCGGTGGAGACACTAGAAAGAATCGACAAGGTTTTTGAGGATGACATATATCCCAAGTTGCTTTTCGTACACACAGACATGGGGCCTTACAAAGAAATGTTAAGGGGCCTATTCATAGAGGGTGCAACTGTAGGAATGAAAGAACTATTCAAGGAGGTAAACCATGAAGAGGTACGTGATACGATCACAAGACATTAGGGACAGATGCACCAGAGCAATACAGGACATAGACCTAGACGGAAAGAACCAAGAAGTCTTAATCAGGGAGCATAAGAATAGTCGTAGCGTGGAGCAGAACAATCTATTCCATGCTATACTCAGGACCTTGGCAGAAAGCACAGGACACAGCGTAGAAGAGATCAAGGAGTACGTCAGTCAGGAGTATCTTGGTAGTGTAGAATACACAGGACTCGACGGCACACCTAGAACTAGAGTACGCAGTACTTCTGAACTTGATGTCGAGGAGATGTCTGGCTTGATCGAAAGGATCAAGCAACTAGCAAACCAACTCGATGTACGAATGGAGCATATTGAATATGGATGACATGACTGAAGAAGAAATTCAGGAGATGGAAGGTCAAGAGGAGTACGAGCAGACCGTAGCCCAATGGCAACAGTGGGAGGAAGAACATGGCAGTAACTAAGAGAGACTTTCTTAATGACCTAGTTAAAGAGAATGATCTAGTAGTTAAGGAAGATATCTTTACTCTTGAGAGGGGAGGTAAGAAGATACCCATCATCACAAGGACAGGTATCGAGAAGATACAGTACTCCAACGATATCAAGGTATCGTTTGAACTGATGAGCGTACCTCCTCAAAAAGATTTTGCAGTTGTGAAAGCAGTTGCAACTAAGGGTGACACAACCATTGAAACCTTTGCCTCTGCTTTATTTGGCAAGGGAAGAGAGGGTAATGTCACAACGTTGTATGTTGTAGAGATGGCAGAGAAGAGGGCGTTGTCACGTGCTGTACTCAAAATCTCTGGCGCATACAAGCATGGTGTTTATGGTCAAGACGAGTCGGAGGACTTCAAACAAAATGACTAAGAAGAAAGTAGCAAAGAAACCTGCTAAGAGAATAGCAAAACAGATCACTGACGAGCAAAAAGAATTGCTTCTAAAACTTATCAACAGTTCAAGTGAAGTGCTTAGAGATGTTTTAGAAGTAGGGTCAGCGATGGCTAATGACTGTCTGGAAACTCAAACTGCTATACATAATCTGGCAAAAGAGTTTAACTTCAAACAAGAACACTATTGGAGTCCATACAAATGAGCCACTGGTACGATACAGATGGTAACCCACACTACGAGATCGAAGGCAAGACAGGTATTCGTAACACAACCCTGCGTGACGCTCGTAAGCATGGGTGGGTGCCGTCTGTGTCTACCATTTGGAAAGATGTAGTAGCATCTCCCGGTCTGAACAGGTACTTCCAAGAACAGTTGTTTCAATCAATGGTAGAATCAAAACAGTTCTGGGATGAAGAGGAGTTAGCATTCAAGAAGCGTGTGTTTGCATTGTCCAAAGAGCATTCAACAAAGTCTGCTGAGAGAGGGACATACATGCACAATCTTATTGAGCAACAACTACTCAATGGAAGTTGCGGATCGAAGGACCCAAACGAAATACACATGGTCATCCAAACCCTAGCAAAGATGAAGGAGGTATGCGGTGATCAGGATTGGAAGGTAGAGAAGTCATTCGCTCACCCAATGGGGTACGGAGGTAAGATAGATGTACACTCTGACGAGTGGGTAGTTGACTTCAAGACCAAGGAAGTTTTGGATGAAGGTAAGAAGCCTGATGTGTACGACTCTCAGGGTGTGCAACTGGCGGCTTACAATCATGGGATAGGTGGAGGCAGGAAACTCCTCAACCTTTTTGTATCGTTTTCTTCTCCCGGTTATGTAGTAGAGTACCAATGGGAAGAAAGAGAGAGGCTGTTTAGTATGTTTGAAGCGGCCTTACAATTATGGAAACTAACCAAGAGGTATGATGCTAGATGGCAAGCGTAAACAAAGCAATATTAGTTGGTCACGTTGGCAAGGAACCAGAGTTCCGCGAGACTAAATCGGGAGACACAGTAGCGTCTTTCTCACTGGCAACCAACAGCGGTTACGGTGATAAGAAGACAACCGATTGGCATAGGGTTGTGTTCTTTGGTAAGACTGCTGATGTAATCAAGCAGTATGTAAACAAGGGATCACAAATCTATGTCGAGGGAAGAATTGCTAACCGTTCATATGATGACAAGGAGGGCATCAAGAGGTACGTAACAGAGATTACAGGGTACACAATGCAGATGCTTGGGGGTGCGGGAGGAGAGAAGCACACCGCTGATGCAAGGAGTGATGTTGATGTAGTGGAGAAGGGAGAGGACATTCCCTTCTGATCTAGCAGAGCAGATGCAATATTCATTTGCTAGATACTGCTACCGTAAGTCGAGAAAAGACTCCTCAAAAAACTGGAGCGATGTATTCAAAAGTTTTTGGGGAGTCTCTCTTGAAGAGTACATAGAGTACGCAATCAAACATAAACTGAAAGACAGTTACGAGGAACTTGAATGTCATTTTACAGAGAAGTAAGATTTTTCAAACGATCACAGGGTACAAGAACAGTGATCCTGCAAACCTATCCTGTCATCATAGATATCTTAGCCATATGTTGGGCCAAGAAATCAAACAGGAAACAGGAAGTCCTTTCTAAGGATATGGTAACAGCCAGTACCTTCAGCGAGGTTACAGTTTACGAGATAGGCCTTGCCGATAACAGCAAGTGGATCATTCCAATGTCTGAGGTTTCCAAGTTGGAGATAGAAGTAGACGAGGGGCCTGTCACGTTATGAATGAGTACCAAAAGTTTATACACAAGTCTAGGTACGCCAAGTATCTGGATGATCAGAAGAGAAGAGAGACTTGGGAGGAGACAGTAGAGAGATACGTAGACTTCTTCCAGAATAGAACGTCAATCAATCTTGGGCCTGTTCGTGATGCCATAGTTAACATGGATGTCATGCCTAGCATGAGGTGCATGATGACTGCGGGTAAGGCATTGGATAGAGATGCAGTCGCCGGATATAATTGCTCGTACCTTCCTATCGACAGCCCAAGGGCATTCGATGAATGTATGTATGTTCTCATGTGTGGCACAGGAGTAGGCTTTAGTGTGGAGCGAGGCTACATAAACATGCTACCGCATGTAGCAGATGAGTTCCACGAAAGTGATTCGGTTATCGTTGTAAGCGATAGCAAGATTGGGTGGGCAAAGGCCCTTAAGGAACTGGTCAGCCTGTTGTATGCGGGGCAGGTTCCCACATGGGATGTGTCCAAGATCAGACCTTCGGGCGCTAGGCTCAAGACATTCGGGGGCAGGGCATCAGGCCCAGAGCCACTGGAAAAACTGTTCCGTCACTTTGTCAGCGTGTTCAGAGGAGCATCAGGCAGGAGACTAAACTCCATAGAGTGTCACGATCTGGTGTGCTTTATCGGTGAGTCAGTGGTAGTCGGTGGTGTACGTAGATCAGCCACTATCTCGCTATCCAATCTGACTGATGATCGTATGCGTCATGCCAAGTCTGGTCAGTGGTGGACTGAGAATCCTCAACGAGCATTGGCTAACAATAGCGTGTGCTACACAGAGAAGCCTGACATGGGTGTATTCCTACGAGAGTGGACCGCTCTGTATGAAAGCCGTAGTGGAGAGCGTGGCATCTTCAATCGTGAAGCCGCAAAGAGAATGGTTCCAGAGCGTAGGGACAGTGAGCATGAGTTCGGTTGCAATCCCTGTTCGGAAATTCTGCTCAGGCCAAAAGAATTCTGCAATCTTTCAGAAGCAGTGTGCAGAGAGGGAGACACACTTGAGGACATCAGGAACAAGGTAGAGATAGCCACTATCATTGGCACTCTACAGTCCACGTTAACTGACTTTAGGTATCTGTCTCCCGCATGGAAGAGGAACACTGAGGAAGAGAGACTGCTTGGCGTTAGCCTGACAGGTATCATGGATTGCCCTGTTGTTATGAATGCCAGTGCAGATGAGTTGGAGTCTCTCAAGACTCACGCTATCAAAGTAAACAAACAGTGGGCAAAGAAACTAGGCATCCCAGAGAGTACCGCTATCACTTGTGTCAAGCCATCAGGCACGGTCAGTCAACTTGTGAACAGTGCATCAGGTATACACCCTCGTTACAATTCACACCTGATCAGGAGGGTTCGCAACGATAAGAAAGACCCGCTATCACAGGCGCTGATTGATTGCAATGTACCCTACCACACTGACCCGTACAACGCAGAGGCTTGGGTGTTTGAGTTCCCTCAGAAGTCTCCCAAGAAGTCACTGACTAGGCATGACCTGTCAGCCTTGGAGCATCTGGAGATATGGAGGAAGTTCTCTATGCACTGGTGCGAACACAAACCTTCAGTCACTATCTACGTTAAGGAGCATGAGTGGGTAGAGGTAGGCGCATGGGTGTGGCACAACTTTGATATTATATCTGGCGTGTCCTTCCTGCCTAGCGCAGACGAGGCACACTCGTATGAGTCTGCTCCGTATGAGGATTGCGACGAGGCAGAGTACAAGGCCAGAGCCAAGCAGATACCAAAGGAAATTGATTGGGACTTGATCCTTGAAGAGGAAGACGTTACCACTAGCAGTCAGGAATTTGCCTGTACAGGAGGGGCATGTGAACTGTGAAGATAAATTGGGGAAAGGAGGGGGGCTTCAACATGGGTGCTATAGAAGGCACTGACTACAGGTGCGAAAGGTTTTGGATTCCTAAAGGTGAGCAGAAAGAACATTGGTTCTTGCTGTCAAAGCCAACTGGTAAACACTACCTATGTACCAAGGGTCCTTACACCACACCACAAGAACGCGACACTGCAATAGTCGAGGAGGTTCGTAGGCGTGAAACCCAATAACCGTTGGACTCTGGAAGAGAGCGACATAACTGAGAGCCTGTGTACCAAGTGCGCTATATGTTGTGAGATTGAAATCAACCCTAGTTGGAAAGACCCAAGGAAGATGCAGTGGTTACATGCCATAGTAGAAAAGCATCCCCACATTGAAGCCACAGAAACTGGCATCAAGATTAGATGCTCTCACCTAGTAGACGATTACAAGTGTGGGATATACAAGGATCGTCCTCAAATGTGCAGTGACTTTAACTGTGTCGCATGGGCCAAGGTCAGTAACAACAGGGAGCAGTACAACAAGGTATTAAATATATTTAATTCAGAAAGGGTCAGAGATGCAAAAGCAAACTTATATGGTGGAAGATGGGGGAAGCACTAAATGAACTTGCTAATAATTCCTGATGCACATGCCAACCCAGACTATGACAATGAAAGGTTTACCCATCTGGGTAAGTTCATTGTGGCTCACAAGCCAGAGTACATAGTATGTCTGGGTGACTTTGCTGACATGCCATCACTATCTTCATACGACAAGGGAACCAAAGGCTTTGAAGGCAAACGCTATAAGAAAGATATAAATAGTTGTATTGAAGCCCAAGAGAAACTTATGGAACCGTTGAGGGCGTACAACGCCCAGAAGAAAAAGAACAAAGATAAGCAGTACAAACCTAAGATGCACATGTGCCTTGGCAACCATGAAGATCGTATCAGCAGGGCCACTAACTATGCCCCTGAGTTGGATGGGGCTATAGGTATTAAGGACTTGCAGTACGAGAAGAATGGATGGAAGGTTACACCATTCAAGTCAGTGCTAACTGTGGCAGGGATATCCTTCAGCCACTACTTTACCTCTGGCATATCTGGAAGGCCCATCAGTAGCGTCCACCTTGGCTTCACACTGGTTTCCAAACTACACTGTAGTGCGGTGCAGGGTCACACACATTTGTACAACCACGCTGAACAGACGAGGCCTGACGGCCAGAAAATATTCGGCCTTAGTGCCGGATGCTATAGTCACCCGCAATACTCTGAGAACTGGTGCAGAGACACTGAGCATCAGTGGTGGAGAGGGGTGATTATGTTAAACCAACTAGATGGTGAGGGTTACTACGACGAGATAGTTGCTGTTACTCAGAGGAAACTGTCGAGGGAATATCAGTAATGGACACCACGCAACCGATGGGGAAGGCAGTGACACCAAAGTAATTGTCCTCTACATCCTTGGTGTTGGCAATCTTCAGCACCTTTGAGTCTTTAACGATGAGGTATCCGATAGACCAAAAGGTTTGCGGCTCTATCTCATCTTCTTTTTCCCACCCTGCTGATGCGTAGATGTCTAACCATTCTACGCAGACCAATCTCATAGCGTCCTCTCTATACCAGATGTCTTCCTGTTAAACTCTGCTTTCTCTTCTCTTGCCTCATCAATTCTTCTAGTCAACTCGTTGACCTTTCTCTTCCTCTGCTTTGGTGTGAGACTTCTGTTCTTTTTGGCTGAAGTTCTGTCTGCCTTAAGTTCTCTTATATCAGATAGGTGTCTCTTGTTCTGTGCTGAACGTTCATCAGGAGATATTGCGTATGGGTTAATGCCGACAGAAGAACCAATCAATTTGAAGGCGCTAGTCTTAACATCCCCATACCTGTTAGTTCTTCCCAACATAAAGTCAAACAACTTTCCTTCTATCTCTGTAGGATCAAGCCTGTACATGGCCTCACCTATCGAGGACACAGACACTAGCCCATTACGAGTTAGAAAAGGAGGCATCATCATTGAGTTCATATAACTAAGGTGATCAAAAATTCTATCAGATAATGGATCGTCCTCATTGACAATTTTGTAACCACTCCAAGGGTCTTCCCCTGTCATAAATGTGCTTACCATTTGCCAACCGGGGCCTATGACTCCACCCTCAATCATTGCTCTTGCAACATCTCCTTGACCAAGTTTAGTTCCCATCTGCTGATACCAAGACCAAGGGAAGAAGTAGGAGATATCAACAGCCTGCCATCTACCTTCTGAATCCTTCCAAGGCAGGAACAACATCGTGTTATCCTTTGTAAACTCAGGCAGTAACTCTTCCATCTTATCCCAATCATCCTCCATGAATGGAAGGGAACCGAACAGAGCCTGTGCGCTACCAATCAACATCATGTATGGGAGGAACCTATGGTACTTGCTTGGGTCATTCAGAACCTTGGCTAACTCAGGCAACACTTTAACTTGGAACGTGATGAATGGCGCTCCAAGGAAGGACGATCTCAAACCTCTGACTGTGGGGTTAACCTCGCTGTAGTCAAACAAAATTCTATTCGCTTCCTGCACAGCGATGTCTTCTATGGATAGCAGGTCCGTTTTCTCCTTAGAAAGAATCTGATTAAGTTCTGCGATCTGAGTATCGTTGCTAAGTTTGTCCATGATGACAGCAACCTTACCTAGTATCTCTATGTTCTGGTAAAGGTCACCACCAAACTCAGAGATTTTGTTCCACATCTTCTGACCACCAGTTAGTATTCCCCACACACCTTCCTTCTCCATGTGTTGGAACACTATCTCCATCTTCTTCAACTCAGCAGATGTAAGTGTCGTGCCGGATACTCCCTGCTCTTTGGCTAATTCATATGCAGTAAACTTCTTGCCTGTTACTGAGTTAGTGAAGACCATTCCTGAGTCTTCTCCTCTCATCTCTTTGAGCGCGGCCCTTAATAGTTTAGGCTGTCTACGGAAAGATACTCCACCTATTAACTGCATCAACACCAAGTTAGATATAAAGTTTCTTACCACTGTCGGCGGGTTGAGGGGAACCTTAAGAGTCTTGAATGCACTTACTAACTTAGCATGTTTACCATATGGGAGTAGCATTCTTTGGAACAGATTCTGTTCTCCAGTTACCATGTCTGCGTTGCCCATGATATCTTCGTGAATCTCTTTACGAACGTACAGTCCTGCCATCGAGCCATACTTATCTGGCTTGTTAGGTATAGGCCTGAACATTTTCATATCATAGTTATCACTGTAATAACTTTCTAATCCTGTTCCGTCACCAACAGCAATGCCAAGACCTTTGTAGAATCTCTCACGTGCGGCCTCAAGTTTTGCTACTTGCTCCTCTGCGGCGGCTATTGCTTCAGGCTTAATTGCTTTATAGTTTCTTCCTGCTTCGATAAATCTTTGGTAGTCTGATATCTGGTTTTCAAGCCTAGCAAGAGTTGTTTTTCTAGTACCCTCTGTTCCATCTTTCTTTGTATAAGGAACTTCAACCCACTGCTTTGGCATTACCCAAGGAACTTCTCCTGCCACATACTTTTCTTCTTGTGGCATATCTTTTATCTGTTTATTTATTTCTTTTATTTCATCGTCGATAGAAGTTTTCTCTTCCTTAGTAGTTGCGTTGTCTCTGTCAACCATCTTCTGGTTTAGTTTTACGTTAAGTTCTTTCAAAGCATCAGACTCTTCAATAGCAGAACGCACTGACAATTGCTTAAGGTAATCTATTAAAACTATGTCATGTTGAGGAATTGTTAATGCACTGTAAAGAAGATACTTAACGTCCTTAATTTCTCCCCACATTTCCCTTACAGATTCATCAAAATCTTTCCTTGTCTTAGCCCAAAATTGTCCACTAGTTCTAAACTTTCCACCTACGTCAGTAGTGTGGCTAAGAATATGAGTAAGGTAAACCCTTGGAAGGTACGCCCCCCTAAGTTCTGCAAGTTGTGCTTTGCTTGCCTCTGGAAACATCTCTCTTAAGTCTGCTTCATTAGCAATTTCTTCAATCTTATTTTTTAATCCGATAGAAGCCTGTTGTAGTTGCTTGTCTACCGTTGAGGTTTCAGCAAAGGTAGCACCTTGAGTCGTAAAGAATTCAAACAGTTCTTGGTTTTGTTCCTCTGTTAGGTTGTCGTATGCCTTGAGGATATCCCTACCCATTGACTCAATCTCACCCATCTTTCCTGCGAGTAGTGATCTCAATTTTCTTAACAGTCTTGAGTTGTTAAGATTAGCAAACGGATCAAAGAACTTCTTTGTTGCTCTCCATGCAGAGCCTGCCTTCTCAGTGTAGCCTGCTCTCTCTGCGGCATCATGCAGTTTCCTTCCACCCTCTGTTTCAAGGATACGATCAGCCGCTCCCTGAACCAATGAGTAGTACTCCTCATCGTCAGAGTCAATGGTTGTTTGGTTGTTTCTTTGTGCCATACCACGTGCCGCACCTCTTGCAAATGCAATCAGTTGCCCGTCAGACACTGGCCTTCCAATGTACATCTGGAATCTTGCGGCTAATCTCTTCAGTGTATCAAAGATCATTTGCCAGAAAGAATTCTTGTAGTCAGCATTGGACTCAACAAAGTAGGCAAAGGCTTCTTCTGAAATATAGTTTTCCCTTGCAACATCATCAGCAAATGTTTTCTGGTCTGCTGACATGATAGCGGCATCAAATGCGTCAGCCCATTCTGGATTGTTTCGTCTGCTCTTTACTTCGTTAAGAATAGAGTTGAAGTCATCTCCGTATACCTGCTTCATTCCAAGGTGTACACCAATCTCATGCAGGTACAGCCCAGTGATCTCGCTTTCCTTGATGTTGTTGGTTATGAACCAAGTCTTTCCGTTGCGAGTAACAGCATGAACACCCATGTTAATCAAGTTAAAGGGAACATCCTGTTGGTTCTGTACTATGATTACTTCGCCGCTTTTGATAAGCCTTTCCAAGTTTAGCCTGCCAACAGTACTACCAAGCACCTCTTTAAATCTCTTAGGTGTTAGTCCAGTGTTGTACTTGAAGGAGCCTTGCCCATCTGCGGGAATGGGTCGTACTATTGAGTAGTTCTCAAAGTCAGTCTCAAAGTTATCGTGGCTTATACGTACTCTCATGTTGTTAGGAGTAGAGTTTTGATCAACCTCAATTGTCATACCCTTAGAGAATTTGGTTACGTCCTTCTTGCCTTTTACGCTTACTTGAAACTTTAAGTCTGGCGCTTTTCCTCCAGTAAACTGCACGTAAGCATAGTCACTTACCTTTTGTGTTACTTTCCACTTGCCTCCATACTTGTCCTCAAAACTTTGTCCTACATCCATGCGATAAAAAATAGTATCACCTGTTATAGGTTTAGCAACTACCTGCTCAGTGTCTGTAGGAGCATCAGGTGTAGTTTGTCTTGCTTCTCCAACAAATAATTCGTCTGTGTCTGTAGTAGTTACAGGTTTAGTTGGCTTGTCTTCCTTCTTCTTAGTGTCTGTAGTAGTTACAGGTTTAGTTACAACAGGAACGGCTTGCTCTTCTCGTTTCTTCCTGTCTGCTTCTGCCTTTTTTATTACTGCTTTTGCAAATTTGTCAGCGGCCTTTTGTGTTTCCTTGTCATCAGCCAATTTCTTTGCGGCATCTGGATCAGACATAGCCGCAACCAAATCGTCCCTGCTTACTACATTCCCTCCAAGTTCGTACTCAGTTTTTACTCCAAACCCTTTTCTTTTTAATACACTAGTTTCTACAACAGGCATTACAGTTGTGCCTAACTCAACCCCTTCTTCTCCGGGGCTGTATGTATACCTAACCTCAGTAGGAACTCCTTCACCAGAAACTCTAAGCGCCTTCTCCTTGCTCTTCAATCCTTGTGGAAGTTTGTATACTTTAAGTTGTCCTGCTGTTCTTTCTTCTACATCATTAAGATAGTCAGCCGTTTCTTGAGCAGTAGCACCCGTAAGGTCGCTAACTCCATCAACATTAACAGTGTACTTTTTATTTAGTTTTGAGTAGTACACTCGTACAATAGTAGGCTCGTCTGATGCAGTCTCTGCAAATACTCTTACAGGAATTTGTTTTTCTTTTGCGTCCCCATACTCTGGAGTGTAAACAACCATGCTATCTGGAGGGCCTATGTCCTCAATAGGAGCGGCTTCACCAACATCTACAATCTTCTGTGGCCTTACTACCTGAACTCTTTGATAGTTAAGTAGATCAACATAAATAACATTAGAGTACGTTCCTTCAACAACTTTACCTACAGAAGGGTCAGGCTTTGCCTTGTCTTTAGGCATCTGTATAGAGACACTTGTTCCTGCGTCTACCGATGAGATAGTTCCTGATATGATAGAGCCATCGTACATCTCAAACACTGCTTTATTGCCTACGTTTTCAGACAACGAATCTGCTCTGGCTTTCTGTAAACGCTCCCTATCTGCACCAAACATCCCATACCTGTGTGCAGTCTCGCCAAACACAGCGTCTACAAATTCATTGTATTGAATTAAGTCGCCTTTACCATCAGACAAGTTATAAGAAGCAACTAACCTAGCACCTTTCTCTGGACCTGCTTCTACCAATGCTTCATAACTGCTCATAGCCCCAATAAGTTCAGGCACAACTGCTGTTTGAGTAGCCTCTAGTACAGAGTCAGCACTAATAGTAATAATATTATCGGCATAATTATCACTACCAAGCGCCTCGATGTTAACGAAACCCTTCTTGAGTTGATTCTGTCTGGTAGAGTGTCTTACCTCAAATTTAAACTTAGAATCTTCTATAGGTTTAAATCCACTTGGTATACGCACAGCATAACGTCTTCCTAGTGCGCGTAATTTATCAAGGTTTTGTTTTCTAATTTTGTTTACTTTAGAAAGAACACTAGGCTTGACAACAGCAGTAACCCTGCCTCCACGTAAAGACTGGGCTATATCAGTGGTAAGAAACTTTTTATTTTTGGTTGTATCTACAACACGTTTAATCTTTCTAGTCTTACCTGCTGTCTCAGTAGCCCTTGCAATAAGGGAATCTTTAAGGGCATCTACTTTTGCCTCATGTTCCTGCTTGTTGGTAAAGGTAATGTATACTTCGACATCAGAAATGGGAGACAACATTGCAGGATCGAAATCTACTTCCTCATCCTTCTTTCTTTTTATTACAGTCACTCCAGTCTTTCTGTCAACAAATGCTTTGTCCACTGTTTCTGGATTGGGTATTGTGTCTGGAGTTACAACCTCAATAAAGTCAGAATCTCTTAATTGTTTTGTAGTTGATCTTTGCTCTACTCCAATGATGTCAGTCTTTAGTACTAACTGTCCTGCTACTTTAAGGTAGGCGTTGCTGAGATCACCCTTGGCAGTGTTCCATTGAGGCACTGTACCGATGTCTTCCCAAGGATAGAAAACACCTTCATCTAGCCCCTTCTCTTTCGCTACTGATTCACGAACCTTTACTCTGGTTGTTTCAGGTGTTGGCCTTTCACCAGTTGCGGGGTCTAGAGCATCTAGTTCTACGTAAGGCCTTTCTGTTTCAGGACGCTTCTTAGTAACCTTACCTTTAGCCCTTTGCTTTAGTTTTCTTGTTATTAATGCTTGCGCTTGGCCTACCTTCTTATTGAAATCTGTCTCAGATACTGTAAATACTTCCCTTAGTTCTTTGTCACTTACTCTTTGAATATCTGATATCCAATCTTCAATGGCTTCCATGTCATACTTGACAAGCAGTGAAAGATTTTCAGCAGGCTTGGGATAGGCTACCTGTATTTTTGATTCCCTCTTTGCAAACTTTTTATACTTCTTGTCTACCGCTTCTATTGCGGGTCTAGTAACTTGCGCCCTAGCAAGAGCATCTGCAACTTCATTTCTGAAGTCCTCGTCAGTTTCAAGCCTTGAGTAAAAAGCGGTGACATTTTTAGCCTTTGCTTTTATTTCTCCTTCTTCTGTGAACTCTTGCAACTCGGCCCTGTCTGCTTCAGTCATAAGGTCTTTTTCAAGAGAGACATCTATTTCAGATACTGGCTTTGCAAAAAAGTCAGACTCTAACCTAGCACCTTTTAATCTTGTTACTAACCTAACGTTCTCTTCTGTAGGAGGTATTGTTACTTCTCTTACCTTGTTTGTAGAAGTGTTCCTTAGTTTGTAGGAAACATATATGGGAGACTCTACAGTAAACTGCTTTCCCTTTAATCCCTTTGGGACTTTAGGAGTTGGCTTTTCCTCTAGTACATACACATCATCGTCTGGGTAGTACCACTTACCAGTCTCTGTGTTTCTTTGGTAGAACCTTACCTTGTCATTCTTTCCTACTTCAAGAAGGCCCTTCTCTGACATAACCTGCTCAAGGCTAATGCCTTCTATTTCTTTTTGTTCCTGTTCTCTCTGTTTTGCTGTAGTAACATCAATAGGATCACTGGAGTACTTTATCTGTAGGCTTTCAAGTCCTTTGGTTCCAGAATCACGGTCAACTATATTGCCTGTTTCTTTATCTGTAACTTCCCAGAAAGAATTTTTACGCCCGTCCTCTTTCTTTAGAATGTGCTTATCTGTTTCGTATATTAGAGTAGAATCGTAAGTGCCTTTAATTTTATTTTTAAATACTCTTTCGCCTGTATCTGTAACAGTGTCTGTCTTTCCTGTAATTTCCCAACCAAGGCTAGTTGCTTTAGTTTTCTTTGCCTGACCTGACTCAGCAGTAATTTCAGCAGGAAATCCTATTTTTCTTTGGCGCTTTTCTCTTGCTACTATACCAGTAGGCTCTTTCTTTTCGGGAACAGCAGGAGCAGGCAACAGTTTAGGATCGTAAGTAAGTCTGGGTGTTTCATCTACTAACTGTTTTCTGGTAAGTTGCCTTTTTTGCCGCTCCTCTAACGTTGTTTGCTGACCACTTTCTCTTGCTTGTTCTATAGTTCCAAGCCTTGATAACGTATCTAGTTCTGGAATAGATACACTGTCTCTGTTTAATATTGCCGCAATGCTTCCCGCTTTTGTTCTGGCAGTGGCTTGTTTTAGAATCTTATCTTGTCTATTTTTATTCTGAATGTCTACCAGAACACTTTCTATCTGCGGTCTATTGCCGCCGTAAATAGAAACTTCAATAGGACTTAGTTCTTCATTCCTTGAAATTTTTCTTGCTATACGATACAGACGTTGTGGTGCAATCTCTCCTGTTCTTACATATCGCATATATTCTGGCTGAGAAATATCTTCTTCAAAAATACTTTCTGCCGATTCAGGTTGAGGCAAACTTAAGTCTAATTGATCAATAGTTTTTGCCTTATTAAACTCTCCAAGTAATCCCTGTGAAGTACCTGCAATAGGAACAGGTAAATTCCTACTGTTAAAGTTACTCTGGTCTTGTGCGTTTAGCGCCTCATTAGATTCAACAATACCCTGTTGGGTGTTATCAATAATGTTTTGTGTATAGTCTTTTGCTTTTTTTCTGGCTGATCTGCCAGAGTAGGATACTGGTATACCGAGGAGGGTTCCAATGAGAGCGCCCCTAGCACCTGCTTCTAGTTGCTCTTCTCTTTGGGCTTCTGAATATTCAGTGAGAATGTCTTTCTCCTGAACGTAGTTGAGTGCTATGCCTTCAAACATAGTTTGGATGTATTCGGTAGTGCCTTCTTGAGCGCCCATGCCTATGGCTCTACCAATCCTAAGAGGAACACCGCTTTTTGGGTCTTTCATTTTCTTGCCAAACCAACTGGCAAAGTCTGCACCTCTACCCATCTTGCCTATGATTTGCATGGGAACAATCATGTCCAACACACTCATCATGGTTCCAGTAGATGCCGCAACAGCGGGCCTGCTTTCGCCAGTTTCCATGAGTAGGTCAGTGTAGACTTCAGCGGTATTAAGGAAGTCTATTGTTCCCAGTGTGCCAACAGTACCTAACGTTGGTCTTTTCAGAATAAGCGTTCCCACAATAGCAGGAGCAAACGTGGTTACAAGGTTAGGAACTTGCTCTGCTACAGCGTTCATGCCCCAAGCAACAGCGCCTTTCCAATCTTCAATCTCGCCTAGATTTTTAGGCCCTTTAAGTTGCTCGTCAATTTCGTTGACATCCATACCCATAAGGATGCCAGACTGATATGCGTTACTCAGCCAATCACTTCCTGCTTCTTGAAAGCCAAGTTCCCTTAGTAACTCTCCTGTAAATCCTTTGAAGGTTACTTCAGCAGAGCCTGATAAAAGTCGTTTACCTTTGGAGAAAGCAAGAGACATATCTCCTACTTGTGATTCAGGTTGAGTAATAACGTTTACAAGTGATGGTATCGCAGGAGTCTGCGCCATTATTTCTTCTAGTGTTCTTGTATCTGTAGGTGCTTCTTGGCCTACAGGCGCACCTTCTCTGTAGTATTCAACCATAGTTCTCTCTCTTAGTCTTAGGCAAAGGCTTCAGACTATTGTTGGCTTTCTAAATATTCGACTACTTCTGCTTGTTCTTTTTCTGAAAGTTTTGCAAACTCTTTGCTAACATACTTTCTTCCCTGCTCTTGACCGTATTCGTTTTCATACACAGCCAAGTTCCTTATAAACTCCATTGCTTTCCGAGAAAGTTTAATGTCATCAGCAAACGACAACATACCTCCAGTACCAGTACCGATAGATTTTTTGTCTTCTTGTCTAAGAGCATCTATCGCACTTTTAGGAAGTAACTGTGATGTTTCTCCTGTTGAAAAAGTTTCTACAAGATTTCCATATTGATCTCTACGCATATCCCTAAAATCATCTGGAATATTTGACATGCTACCGTCAGTAGGAACCAATTGACCAAACTCGTTTGTTCTTAAATTGCTAAAGTCATCTGGAATCTGATCAGATGCTCCTGCGGGTGATACAAGAAAGTCCAATACTGAAGAAACAGGCGTATTTAAAATTTCTAGCGCCTTGGCATTTTCTTCTGCGGCATTTGGATTTCTAGCCACTCCAGATGCACCTAAACCAACGCCAATAAGTGTGTTTAATTGCCCTGCTCCTAGTTCTAGTCCTGTACCCAAAACATTTAAACTTTCCTCTGCCGCTTTTTTCTGTGCATCAGTTGCATCAGGTTGAGTTGCTTTCCATATAATCCCTGCTCCATCAAGAACCTTTGGATCAAGACCGGGATACTTGTTCTCCAAAAGTTCACGCATTTTTGGAGTCCAACGCATCATACTTGGATCAGTATTTTGCGCTTTAAGAGCGGCCATTTCATGCTCAACAAGGGTTAGAGCAGTTGTTTGAGGAGGAGGACTGTACCCAAAGAAGTCATCTCTGGCCGTCTTTGCGCTCAAAAGATTTTTAAATGCATTGTCTATTAGCGGCTGAAAATCAGGAGAGCCTGCGCTATCGTGTTTTAAAAGAGAATCGTAATGTTTTGAAGCCTCTGTAAAGTTGCTTGTAAGATAATCATAAGTCATCTGACGAGCGAATTGATCTGATTGAGACTGTGCCGACGCTTGTGCCTGCCGAAGACCTATCAATCCTTGTAGGCCCTCATCCATCACTTGGGTTGCGGCAAGAAGTTTTCTCATGCTCATACAGCACCTCCAACCATGTTATTTATCATGCCTTGCTGTGCTTGAGGAGAGTCCATCTGGCCTTGCATAACGTTCTGCGTTACCTGACCTGCGGCCTGTTCATCAACCCTTGGATCACCTATGGACATGTACGTATCAATAGCAGAGACAAGGGCATCGCCCTGTATCTGTTCAAGTTGCTCTTCGCTTTGGATAGAGATAAGCCCTTCGTTCATTGCCATTTCAATAACAGCATTAATCACTTCAGCCGCAACAGCAATCAAGATATCTCTTGACAGTTGAACACCTGCGGATTCAGCCGCTGATACTTGAGAGTGGATTAACTGACCAACAAGAGCGCCAACTAAATCAGCAGGATCGCCTCCTTTACCACGCAAGTTTTCAACAATAGTCTGATAAACTTTTGGATCATCAAGATATTGCTCAATGTTTTTAAGCATGGTTTGTGCTTGCTGTTTTTCCTGCTCTGTTGCAGGCTGAGTATTTCCCTGTCCTATCATACGTTTGCCCCTTGTGGATTACTCAGAAGCCCTGTTCTTGGGCCAAGCACAGTGCCCGGTTTAGGAGCAGGCTTAGTCCTGCTACCTTGTATATCCCTTAGTTGAGAGTAACTTACGTCAGGATTAAAACCACCATATTCATATCTTTTGTCTTTCTCATCTTCTGCTAACAAAGCGGCAACCATCTGTATAACTTTGTTAGTACCATACAGGGCAATCATTGGATCATTCTTCCACAGTTCTTTATAGAACTGCCATGCTTTGCCTGCTTTGTCTTTGAATAGGGAAATGAAATCATTGCCAGTTAACTGCGCTCCAGTTGTGTCTGCAAGTAACGCATCTTCTCCAGTAAGATCACCACCAAAATACCTTGGCCTAGTTTCAAATGCAGGATTACCTATGTAAGGGTTTGTTGTCGCACCTGTTGCCGCTTGACCTGCCGCATCCGCTACTGTTACTGGCTCACTTGTTGGGACTGACTGTGCAGTGCCTGACCCAAAAAGCGATTCCAAAAGACTTGGGTTGTTTTCAGGATCAACCTTAAACATTTCTTCAAAGCCTTGCACTGCTGTGTAAGGACTATCAGATGCTCCCGCAGGAGGAACAAGCGTATCTAGAACAGCAGTTCCTGTTCTCTCAAGAAATCCGGGTTGGGTTCCTCCTAGCAGTCCACCGCCTTGGGTAGTGATTGGATTAAAAGGCTCTACATTAGGACCAAGGAATGTAGTACCTCCAGTTACTTCACCAACAACATCAGGCGTAAAACTTGCAGGAGTAGTGACAGCACTTGTAGCCATTCCAGAAGTAGGCGCAACAAACCCTTGGCTTGCTTGAGATGCGGCTTGAGAAAGCGAACTGCCTCCTCGTATGCCGCTCATTAGGCTCTTACCCCATCCGGTTATCTGAGGCCATCCACCACCACTAAATCCTGTGGCGTATCCGTACCCCACATAAGCGGCGGCGGCAACAAGCAATACAGGGGCAATTTTCTTTAGGGCTTTGCCTGCCTTTTTAAATACTCTGCCTATTGATTTGACTACACTTCCCATTTATTTCTCCTTTGGTAAGACAAAGTTGTTACCTGTCCTTACCGCTCCCATTCTTTCATATAATCTACATGTTCGTTCTATATCACCAATGCCAGAACTAACCCCCATGCTTATCTCAGCAACGCCGGGATTGACTCTGGCCCATTGGATATATCTTCTTAGTAAAGAAGCACCCCAACCTTTTCCTTGATCAGTAACGTAAAAGAAAAGATCAGCGGCTTGTTTCTTTCTGGAGTACCACAGTTGGTGTGTCACACCTATGAACACACCCTCTACTGTACCGAGGTCTACAACATTAACTAAATGCTCTTTTGATAAGATGCATATCTGAAGATTCTTTTCTAGAGTCTTCTCGTCTAATGGAACTGAATTTGAAATTGATAATTTATGCGCTTCTTTTACAACGTTTGCAATTTGTTTAATGTCGCTATTATTAGCGATTCTTATCATTTATCATCCTAAGATGTAGTGGTTAAGTTTGGATTTTGGTATGCCTCTCCCCATGTAGACGCAAAATCAGTTGGACTCATACCGTTACCACTCATCATATCGTAGTAATACTGTGCCGCTTGAGGGTTGCCTATAATGTCAATGAGGTCGCCTGCTGATTTCACTCTAAGAGATTCCATTCCTAAAGAATGTTCCATTCCTGCAACTTCCATTCCAGTAGAGGCCTGAAGGTCTGCAACATACCGTCTGGTCAGGTCATTCATCTTTGCTTCATCTAGCCTGTAGCCGCCTGCAATGTGTGCCAGAGTTTCTTTAATAGCGCCGTCTAGTCTTTGGCTCATCTGTTGATAGAAGGCTTCGTTCTGTTGCTGACGAAACTGGTTAGAAAATCCTTGGTTAGCAAGTCTTTGCTGACTAAAAATCTGGGCATCTGCTTGTGCTATAGGAATAACAACACTCATAATAGAGTTCATTACTTCTTCTTGCGCCATACTAGAGTTAGTAATTCCTCTAGCATTAAGCCTTCTCATTGCTTGTCCAGTAGCCTGTTGAAACAAAGGGCTGTTGGTATCAAGCATTGAAGCAACCCTGTTTTGTACAACCTCAGACTGTGGCCCTTCCATAACAACTTCAGAAAGCAATGGCTCTACTGTTTTAACACCTACAGGAGTAGGATCAAATGTTGATAGGTTTACTTGAGTCGCTGATACAGTAGGAGCAGGGGCAGGGGCAGGAGCGGGAGCGCGGGAAGGAGAACCACTTTCTATTTTTGCAGGCTCTGATTTTTTAGGAGCCTCAAGCGATCTTCCTTCTTTTTTACCATGCCCTGCGTAGTGCATAGAGCCGTATTCAGAAAGACTAACTCCTTTTCCCTTCCAGTTCTTGTCATAGTCTGCCTGAAGATCAGGATAACGTTGAGCATAAGATGCAAACACAGGATTATTAACTCCCTGAGAACCATGCTTTGTAGTAAACTTAGCCTCTTTAGGTTTTTCGTTTGCCTTTTTTCTTTCTATAAATTGTGGTCCTTCTCCCGGCATAACTTTCTCCTACCTTTTTAATCCGCGCTCTGAAAACTGAACAATAGCCCCTTGCAAAGTAACTGGCTTGTCGTATATGGAATCGTTTTTGATAATGATACCCATTGTTTCGCCAACACCATGTATCCTTGCTCTAGCCTTGTCAACTACTGCAATACCTAACGTATCGCTTGATACATCATCTACTGTCCACTCATCATTTGTCACATTAATTGTATAGTCGCTAGTAGTAGGAACAGTACCGTCACCATAGTTATACTCTGGCTGTACTACTAACGTTGTGCTTGTATCTGAGTTTAGTTCTAAAAGTATTTCTCTAAATCTTTTCTTTCTGCTTGGGGTTCCATAGTGATGGTAAGCAAGGCGCACAAAAGATGGCACAGTTTGTCCATCAAAAGAAGTTCCTGAATCAATCTTGCGAACATAGCCATCATCAAAACCGCCGTAAAGAACTTCATCCCCGTTTGAATTTTCTCCAGATGTAGCACAAACTATCTGGTGATCCATAGAGAACGGCATAATTCCTTCATTCTTTCCGTTAAGAAATGTCATCGTGATGCCCGTCTTGTCATTAAAGTAAAGACGATACTGGTTCTTTTCCCTAACCCTAAGAGAAACGGAAACCTTGTTCTTGTACTTCTGTATAAGTGGGTCAACCTTTGATGACACAATAGCCTGTTTAAAGTCACCATAGTTTAGTGTTGACATAAGGGACACGATGCCCCTGTCATCAAGGAACACTGTGGTCTGCATCTTCTGTACAGTTTTGGATACAGCACCAGTTCCTGTGTAGAACTGTGTTAGATTCCAATCATCCCTAGATGTTCCATAAAGAATATATGAGTTGTTTCTGCCAAAGATAGCAAGAGCATCCTTAGTTTCTACTTCTATTCCTGTTACATCATCTCCCACTACAATCTCTGCCGCTCCTAAAGTTGTACTCCAAATAGTAGGCAGTGCAGTAGAAGAGTTCTGTATAGAACCTTTTGGATAAGAATAAAACAGGTGTGCTTTAAATACTTTTACATTCTCTGGAGTATCAGTAGAAGTTCCGTTGTTAATCTTTATAAATGTTGTACCATCCCATTCAAAACCTTTATCAACACCGCTAACTCCATACATCTTTTCACTGCCAAGACTGCCTATAAAGTTAAAGTTAGCAAAGTTATAGGAACCTCCCGGCTGTAGCGTTTGCTCGTATAAAGCGCCCTGTGCTACAGCGATAGTAACAGTAGCAGGTTCAGAAGCGCCATTAACAAGCGCCCTTTTTATTCCGCTTACATGTATTTCTTCGTTGTTAGTCCATGTTCCGCTATTGGAAAGAACTGAAATAAAACCTGCCGCATCATTTGTAGAGTAAGCACCACTGGTAATTGTTACTTTCTTTACTGTGGCTGTTTCCCCAGAACTAGAACCTGTGATAGTATCATCCTCAAGTATTTCTACTTCTCCCGCATCGAAAGCAAGAGTGGACATCTGTAAGTTCTCATTGTCTGCAAACACGCCAGATACATCAGTCAATACTACAGTGCCTTCTGCACCAGTTGACCAGTTACCGTGATATGTTAACCCTGCAACAGTTCCAGTTGCTCCACTAGTAGCGCCAGATATTGAAGCCCCTACCACAAACTCTCCGTTAGTAGTAGTTCCATCAAAGTTTAGCGCTTGACCAAGAGATATCTCTTGCCAACCAGTAGAGGATGACTTATACATCCCGGCAGTTGCACCGCCTGATTTATTTCTAAAGGCGTATATGTTTCCGCTATACACCCAAACACCAAGAACAGAACCTTCACCCGGAACAACGCCAATAATGTTTCTTTGGTTCTCTATCCTCGCTTGTAACTCAGAAACTAATGAAGCATCTGCACTAGCATCTCTTTTTACAGGAGGCCCATAAGAAAGCGATGTGGCGTATAGACCCATTAACCAATCCTAACAGCAGACAATTGACCATACTGAAGTAGAATATTTTGACTACTACCGTTGTTGTGTTTTATTCTTGCATACACATCTGTATAAGTAGTATGCCCTGTAGCGTCAATAATTCCGCTCATGTTAAAACTACCAACATCATTTGCATTTGTAATGTACTGAATACCTTTTAAAGCAGGCGCATCAGTTGTGCTTCCTCCAGTGTTGTCAGTAGAAAGCATTGCAGTCCAGATTATATTTGCCGTAGCAGATTGTTTTATACAAAGGTTGCAAGAAACAAAGTAAAACCCTTTGTCATACAATCTAATCTGGTCACTTGCAAAGTCAGCATCAGCCCCAACAGTTGTTGAAGAAACGGTTCCTGTATCTTGAGTTACATCAGAACCAGATGACCCTAAAGACCAGTCGATAGTTACAGTAGTCCCATTAGCAATGGCTTGAACAGCAGGTGTTCCATCAGCAGACGCATGGTTAATGCAAGCGTACCCACCCATGTCAGATTCTACGTACTGCCGTAACATCTGCGCCGTAATAGCGCCAGTAGTATTGTCAGCAAAACTTGTTCCAGTGAGGACTGCCCTAGTTTTTCTTAAGGCTGTAGGTGTTCCCATTATGTGTACTCCACGTTAAATGCGCTTCCAAATGCGCTATCTTTGTTTAAAAAATATATCGGTTCGCCTTCTTGAAATGTTCCGCTAGTAGTAGTAAAGTATATGTAACCCTCTGCGGCATCAGTAGGGAAGAAACCCGCTTGACTATCTCCAGTTATATCCTCTACAGATACAATCAAAATAGTTCCAATAGCACCGCTAGTTCCCCCTTTAACAATGTCTCCAGAAGAAGGTATATTTAAATGAAAAGATGCGCTAAATGAAGACGAAAACACATTACTTTTAGATGAGCCGTTAACAAAAGGTATCCTAAAGTAATCAACATCAGAAGGAAGTGCTTGACCATCTGCTCTTTCGTATCCATCAACACGACTATAACGGCCACGAATATCTACCTCAAAGTTTTTTGCGGCTATACACTCCCCTGCCTCAACAGAAAGAACTGGATCAACTATGTTAAGTCCACCGCTAAAAGGGAAGTAGTAACTTTGGGTAGTCATTCAGTAACTACCACGTAGTTTGATAAATCTTGGACCTGAGAAAACCTTCTGTTTCTTTGTCCCGGTAATTGATCAGACTCAAGTTTATCAAGTAAATCTGTAAACTCAGCAACAGATGCAGAAAGAATTTCAAGGGCATCATTCTGTTCTGCGTAGTAAATTTTCGCCCTACAAATGATCATCCTGTGAAACCTACTTGGTATAGCAGACACATCTGAATCAGAGGATAACTCTGTAGGAGTTTTCCAGTACTCCGCTTTTATAACTGTTGATGAATCTGGTGTAGGATAAAGATCAATAACATTATCTGGTTTAACACTAAACACTTCAGGAGTTCCTGAATCAACTGTTCCGTACTTGTACTGATCCTTGTATTCATTCCAAGGCACATACTCTAGAGGTTGATAGTTGTCAGACGTAGGATCAAATACAACACAATCTATGTTCCATTGTGCCAAGTCTGTAGGAGATGTGATAGTGGAAGTTCCTGATGATGTAGTAATACTTGCTTCAGCCCAAAGGTAGTTCCAGTTAAACCATCTGCGCTGTATATCAATGTCGGCATCTTTAATCTGGCGTACAACATCCTTTTCTTCTTCGGAAGTAGGCGTAACACTACTAGGCCCTGAACCGGGTATGCCAACCTCCCTAGCCATGTCTTGACAAAGTTGCAGATATGTACTCATAAGTTTCTCATAATGTCAGATACTACAATTCTTGGGTCTATGTTAGAAGCGCACAAAGCGCCACCTATTTCCTCATCTCTATTACATGTGCTGAATCCAAAATGCATTTTATGGCATGGATAACAGGGGCAGTTTTCTGGAGTAAATGATGTAGTATTGCTCCAGTGTTTAGTCAGATTCTCTTCTGACGAGTGAGAAAGAAATACAGCCTTGTGTATTTTCTTCATGCTTGCCGCATTTAACACTCCTGTTTCAGGCCCAACAATTACAGAACAATGGTCTAAAAAAGCCATTGTATTACCTATAGACCATTCGCCTGACTTAGTAATAACTCTTGGTTCTTTCTCCCAACCAACCTCCAGTATCTTGCACATCTCATCGCCAACAGTAACAAAAGAAATATCCTTTCTTTCTTTTAAAATTGATGCAATCATTACATCATTCCAAGGCCACACTTTATGCACTGATGATCCAGACAAAGAAATCATTACAACATGCTTTGACTTTATTTTCTTTCTCTGTTTTCTAGCCCACTTCTTTTCTTCTTCTGAGGGATAGTATGCAGGTCTATGTTGAAATGGAACGCCTGCCAGTTCGTGAGTAAACTCAAGGTAGTTAACATTACACTTCTTGTGTATCTCTTCTTGAGAATCGTAGTAGCCTTTACTTGCAGGTACTTGGTATTTTTCCCCTTTAGACTCAACTACTCTGTTTGGGTTCAACAGAAGTGTCCCCTCTATGGACTCAGACAGTTGTACAAACTTATCAAAACAGGGAGACATCTTCTCCCAGTAATTAACAAGTTGTGTATTGCAAATCTGATTACTCTTTTGTATTAAGAGTTCGTCTACGTAAGGGTTTGACTTTAGCAGTTTAGAGCCTGCTTCAGATACATTAACACAAACCTTGTATCCTTCTTTCTTAAATTGCGGGAATAAAGAAGATGTTTGGATGATGTCTCCAAACGCTCCGTATCTAACAATGCAAACAGTTTTGCTTTGTCTCTTCCCGCCAAAATCTTCTAAGGTGTAATCGCTTACTTCCTTAAAAGGAACGGTTATTTTTTTCATAGTTGGTTTAGTAGTTTTTCCTTTATGGTATCTATCTTGTCTTTCTTTCCTACTTCAATGCCAAGTTCTTTTGCTTTTGATACAAGGGCATTCCTGCCTGTCATACCTTTCTGCTCTTGAACCCAAGCCGTATAGTCAACTAAACCACTACTAATTAAATCACCGTTTGTCCTATAAAAATTGTCGCCTTGAGTAAATCTTGCTTCAGGCATCTCTTCAATAGTTCCGTGTATTTCGCCGTAAGGCTCGTCCCAATTTATTTTATTTGTCATTATTCCAGTGGCATACGAACAGCACCGAAAACAGAAGCATTTTCAAGAATAATAACTTCCGGTCTGGTTCCTACCCTCGCGTTGTTGTTTCGTTGATTCCTCTCAGTACTCCATTCGTTAGGCTCGTCTTGATTTGTATAGCCACACTGAGCAGGGTCTTTATCTTTCTTTTCTTCGTAGTCCATATTTTCCCCTAAGAAAAGGGGGGCTTGCGCCCCCCGATCCATATTAACGAAAGTTAAAAGAACCTGAAGGCGTTGAAACCTTCTGTTTCTTTATACCCATCGGCATCTGGTTAGGTCCATGACTATCCAAACCCAAATCAGCAGGGGATGAATTATCTTTTTCCTTTTCAGAAAGGCCGTTTGCAGGGATTTTACCGCTTGCACTGTCTTTCATGGTTTACCTCCTAGTACCATTCAACTTCAACGTATGCATAACCTTTGCCTGCGGCAGTACCAGAATCAACGCATTGAACATAAGTAACTTCAATCTGCGTATCAGCCGGAAGTGCATCAGCAATGACTGCATTCGTATCGTCTTGGTTATTGTAGGCATTGGTAGCCGCAGTCGTATCGGCAATTTCCAACTGACCATAAGCATTAGGATCAGCGGTAGTACCTACCAAAACTTTGCCAGTAGTAGAATCATCGGCAAAAGTTTCAGTGACATGCAAACCAATATTTTTCAACGAACCCTTTTTACCACTAGGTCCTTTGAAACTCCAAGCAGTTCCAGTGCCAGCACCAAAATCAGTTTCAACTGTATCTTGGTAGATATAAGGACGAGGATCACTATAACTCATAATAATTTCTCCTTAAGCCGCGCTGTCCCAGATCACTACACGTGACTGAGCCGCTTGTGTGTGAACGAGGCCGAAACCTCCCAAATAATACCACGCAATCCCACGATCCCTTCCAAAGTCCCCCGGAATTTTTCCGCGAATTTCTTCAGGAACAGCAACTGCTTCAGCAACGGTATCTTCACCAAAGAACACAGCCCAATCGGATTTACCGTTAGTCCATGCAGATGATGCAGTACCAATGCCTGCTTTAGCAACGTGAGTCTGCTCAATAAAGCGAACACCTTCATAGCGACCAATTTCGCCATTCATAATCATCTGGAAACCCTGATCAATATACTGCTTGATACCTTCCAGATCATTCTTAAGTGCGCGCCAAGTTGACGGCCATGCAATAGCGTAATAATCATCGCCAGTATAAGCCGGGATATTGCGCTCTTTCATCGTGTCTACAATCAACTTAACATGCTCTTTTCCAAGAGCAACGTTGTTGTTAATAGCACACACACCGTTGGTGGTAAGCGTCAAAGCGGTAGTACTCGTTCCCGCAGTCGGAACAACACGCAATTTAGCAGTGTCGAACTGAGCAGAAGCGAGATTATCAAACGCTTTTTTCGCATCGTTTTTAAGCACTTTACGAACCACTTCACGAATCGGCTGTTCACTCAGGTCATCCAACTTACCTGTGTAAGGAACAGAGTTACCCGCTTCGGTGATAGTCATCGTACCCTGAGAAATCGTGAAAGAAGTCTCTGGGATAGTGCTGGTTTCAGTCAGGGTTGCACCCTGCGTGGCTACGTCGCTAAACACGTTCCAGTGGAATGTATCGCCTCGATTCAACCCTTGATGGGCCGCATCTTTAATGTCACAGAACTGACGGAACTTGACAATCGGCTGTACGGCCATTCTCAGTTCACGACTGAGATTGAGCGCATACATATAACCACCGGAGGTATTAACTGACCATACTTGTCCAGCCATTACTTATCTCCTTAAAGTTATTGATTATAATTGCCCTCTTGCCTGACGCATTTCTTCGATAATTTGTTCTGGGGTTTTAGGCCCACTATCATCTTCAGAAGGTTTGGCAGACTGTCGGGCAGACTTAGGTTGTGGGACAATTTTCTTCTTTCTCTCAACTCTTTTATTAGGTTGTTGAGGGGCAGAACTATTATTTGTCCATTCTTTCGCATATTCAGCCGCCGCATAAATAATTTGTCCCGGTGTCCAAGAAGGATTTTCCTTCATAAGGGTGACCGTTTTATTATCAGCAATAGCCCTAAGATCAGGATTCTGAGAAATCTCAGGGTACTCCTGATCAAACCAAGAAACTGCATTATGAACTTCATTTTCATATGCTACTTGATTTGCTTGGGCTTGTTCGGCTTGTCTACGAGCAAAGGCTTGTCCAACAGCCTTATCTACAGCCTCATCTATATTTGGGGTAGCAGTATTGCGCCCCGTCAAGGTCTGTAACAAATTTGCGGCTTTTGCCGCATCATCTTCATACAACGCTTGATGGTATTCTTCTACAGTTTTATTGTAGTCAAACCCATCTTCTGGCTCGTCCGTGGATGGAGCAGATTCTTTCTGTTGAAGACTCTGCGCATACTGACGCAACTGAGCCTCCTGTTGAGCAAGCACCTTCTCTTTATGAGCGGCTTGCTGAAATCTTTGCTGAGAAGCAACATCCTTTTGGTGAGAAGATTTTAACCCGTCAAATGGTACAACAACATCCTGACCATTTACTTTAACTTTGGTTACCCATTGACCTTCGTGTTTCCACACAGGAGCGTCTTCCTCAACTTCCTCAACTTCTTCAACTTCTTCAAGTTCTTCAAGTTCTTCAGTATCGTATACGCCTTCTTCACCAATTTCTTTAATTACTTCAGACTCCCTTTCATCTACTATGCGTTTAAGCATGTCTTCTCTGGAGCCTTGTACTTCACGATCTACATGTTCTTCTTGCTCTTCGTTTTTAACTTCTTCTTCTACTACTTCTTCTACTACTTCTTCCGCATCCTTTTGGGTAGCGTCCATTTTAACCTCCAAGGTTACTCTTCTTTGTACCTTGCTAATTTATTCGCAGTCTCTCCGTCTGAAATAATCGCATCCAACCATTTTAAAACTGATAAGGGGGTAGCGAGGTTTGAAGATATTTTTCTATAATGTTTAAGTTCTTCTTCTGAAGAACCGGGCCACTCCTGAAAGGCCATTTCTTGAAAACCATTAATACCTTCTCTATATTGGTTTAATGCTCTATCAAGCAATGATCTCCCTGTTGGAGTTCTAATAAACTCTTGGGTCTTCTGCCCAATTTGAGTTCGTTCAATTAAGTCGTCTACATTGGGTAGACTCGGATCATAATACTCTGACATTTATCCCTGTGCGTATGGCACTTTGTTGTATTTATCTCTTGCCATTGTTCCTGCTTTAGAAACATTATCTTTGTCTACTGGTTCTGACTGCTGTGAAATAATCTGATTTATTAAAGCATCTCTTTGCAACATAAGTTCAGCCCTGCGCGTATCTGCATCCTGCTGTTTTATAATTGCTTCGTTTTGTTTAATAGCAAGTGAGCCTGCATCTTTCTGCATACCCATCTGTTCTTTTGCTATATCAGTTTGTGCTTTTATCTGAGCCGATCTAAGAGAGGCCTGTTGTTTTAACTGTTCAATCTGCAATCTGCCTTGCATCTTAACTTGATCGTAATCAATGATAGATTGCAACTGTTGAATTTCGGCCTGTAATTGTTCAATCTCAGGATCACCAGACTGCTCTGAAATAAACCTTGCACCGTCTTTATATCCAAGTTGACCAAATATTTCTTTAGCCACTTCTTCAGTATTAATTCTATTTTCCATGCCCGGAATCTGAAACACATTTGAAATTGCGTATACTAAATTTTGAACACGGCCTACTGGATCAGTAGCGTTCATTCCTACGTTCACTTTAAGAATGACATCATGCTTAAGAAGTTCATCAACAAGTTGATCTTTACCTGCATAGTTCTCTTGTCCAGTTAACGACATAACAACTTCATCTGTTTCATAAAACTGTTCAAGACGCAAAAGTTGTTTAAGAGTTGGCTCTACCCAAGTCTCAGAAAATGTTCTCAGAACAAACTCAGTAATAATATTAGTGTTACCTTTTAACAGATTCATGCCACCAACTGTTTCGTTCATAGTGTTGGCGCTTTGAACTGTAGATGTAGAAAAGTTTCCCTGCAACTCATCAAAGTCAAAGTTAATTCTATCCTGCTCTGCATAAGCAGAACCAGTAACATCACGTGTTTCAATGACACGAACATCCTGATCTGGATCATCCATCTCAACTGCTCCACCCGGAACAGACCTAAACAATGCATCAAGATCAATGTTCCTGTCCCTACGTATATGGTAACGCTTATTCATTGCCAACTTAATGTTGTCAAATCTCTGGTTCCATATGTCGTTAGAGGCGGCTTGCAATTCCTCAGTAAGTTCTACAGTGCCTGATGGATATAAACGATGAGATTCAATGTTTAATTTACCCATAACGTATGGGCGCTCACCATCACGCAACCAAGGGTAAACTTCAAGAAGAGGTTTTGGTTTGGTTAGCATGTAATCAGTTCCGGCAGTGAAGTAACAGTAATCATCACCGTCTTTTTTTACAATGTTTTTATGTATCCAAACAATTTTAAATTCTTCTATATTTTCAAACTCATCTTCTAAAGGATCAGATCGAGGCTCTTCTCTTGTAAGGCGTATACTATCATCGTTTTCTTTTGAAGTAGAAAGCAACTGGCTGATTGTAAGTTTGTTCCAATCTCCGTCTTCCATTTTTTGCATTACATCTTGTACAAACATAGGAATTAAATGAATTACATATGGACTAGTAGAAACAGGGTCATACCAATCAGAAGCAGGGTCAATCCTAAAGTTTTCTGGTTCAACAATTTCAATAATAGGCTTGTCTGAAATAGTAACGTTTTCTTTTTCTGTAATAGTTTTGCCATCAATATCTACAACATTGTCTCCAAAAGCATCAACGCTGTAGTAGGTGTCTTCTTTTTCTTGGAACTCCCAATACTGGTGCGATACAACAGTTCCATATATCGCCGCATCCTGTATAGCCGTTACCATTGTAGAGAACCAAGGAATAGTATTTGTTAGCCTATACTGCATCATAGACTTTGCAACTGTAGCCGCTCCAATAGATACTGGATCATTTGGATTAGAAGGATATACATCCATTACGTCCTCATTAGAGAAGAACGCAGTAGCCATAGCCGCCTCAAGTTTGCGAACAGTAGATCGAGTCTTTGGTCTAAAAAGAGTAGAGCGTTTGTCATAAGCAGACGTTAAATATTTAGAGCCAGACGGATGCTTACTGTTAAAATTGGATATATTTTTTTCCCACTGATCTCTTAAATTAGAATCCATATACTCTGTTGAAGAGTCGTATGCTTCTCTGGCAATGTTTAACCAATCCTTATCTTTTAAACTTCCAGATACAGATGGTATAGCCTCACCCTCTAAAGAAGGTTGTGGATTAATAAGCGACATTAACTAAAGTCTCCGTTTAACTGATTTCTATCATCCATAACTAAATCACTGTAGCGATCTTGATTAAACTTTCCTCGGTTTTGATTGTATCTTTCAAGAATCTCACCGCCTGCTCTCATAACAGTTTTATAATCGTTGTCTATTTTGTCAGCGTGAATAACAAATCCCCAGTTTCCAGACAATCTCATAGACTTTACAGTAACTACTCCATCCATAACATGAACGCCCCAAAGCCAACCGGGATACTTTTTATCCAAAGTTTCCGCAACATTTTTCGCTAACAGATGATCAGTTAAATCGTAAATCTCAGACTTTTCAATATCCATTATTTTTTCCTTGGCTTGTAAAAAGTTCTTTTGCCATCATTAAACACATAAGTGGCAACAGGCCTAGTGTATATAGCAGGGTCTTTGCTTTCAACCAAAGCAATCCAAGATATTTTTTTTTCTCTTTTTATATTATCCATACTGTTGGTTTCCAAGTTGGGTCTTTATGTACAACTGTTGATCCGTATCCTTCTATAACAAATATACCTGTTTCTGGATCATATGAATAAGTCTGCCCTACAGTTGGGGCCATTCCATAACTAGACCAAGTGCCAGAAACTGCCGCCCAAGTAGCAGACATATCGCTCCACTTTGGAACATTAAATGTAAGCGTTGAGTATGGAACAGTTCTAAAAACTCCTTTAGCAAAGATTGGAACTTGACCAGTTACAGTTAAAGTTCCTACTCCGGGCGATGGAGCAAAAGTCAAATCTACACTAGGGGTTAATCCATTAAATACTAAGGTAGCATGAGCAGGGTAAGTAATATTTCCCTGATGCGCTATAGGCAATTTACCAGATAAAGCGAGTGTTGCATTAGCAGGATTAGCAAATCTATCATCCCAAGCATAAGGGATTGTATTCCAATTATAAGTATTTCCTGCCCACGTAGACATTAGACATACCTAACGTGATACGGATCAGCCTCTGCATCAGGAGCCGTAGGCCATCCCCAATAGGTTTTATCTACGGTACGATTTACAATTTGAGTCTCGGGGCCGATAGTCTCAACACCCAACTCGTCGTAGGTGGACACCTTTCGTTCTTCCTGCACCTCATGGTTCTGAAAGTTCTTGACTGCCTGCACAGATGCAAAGGCTTCAACACCGTTCTCAAGACTGTTACCGTGAGCGCGAACCTCGTTACGGTAGGTTGTCCATGCTTCTTCCATGGCAGTGCCGCCGTCTGCCGCTCTGATAACCATCCAATCAGAAGAAGAAAGCAACGAGCCAACGTGTGCGTTGATCTTCTCAATCACCTGAGACTTCAGAGATTCAACATCCTTCTCTGTGGTCGCGTAGGAGATTACCCACTCGCCGTCAGTAAAGGTGTAAGACTCCGCACCAGTGTTGTAGTAACGACTGTCAGGTACGTCTACACGCGCAGGAGCGATGCCTATATCAAGCAGTTCTGCTTTTGACCATGCTCTGAAGATGTTGGATGGATGCTGGATGCCGTCAACCGTTAAGGCGCGAGGCGTTTTAATTGTTCCAAATGTTTCGCTATACCACATAATTACCTCGCATTAGATGTTTTGAATGGTGATTCGGCAAAGGCTATATAAATATACGTTAAAGCATCATTTATATAAGCAGAACTCTCTCTCATTTTAATTCCATTAGAAAGAAAATCTAAGTTCCTTGAAGTTCCTTCAGAACTGTCACTATCGGGTTTTAAGTCTGTCGTAACCTCGTTATATGGATTGCGTTTATTATCAAACATTACCCAAGACCTAGACGCATCTAGTTCTTTAATTATAACCATCGCGGGTTTAAATCCCGTATAGATGAATGCCCCGTCAGCGTCGTTATTACCTTCGTAACTGCCTACCTTGCTGAACCCCGGCACTGAATGGAAGCAGTAGGCGATCATTGCGCTTGCCGAGTTGGTGTTGCCACTGTCTCCTACGGTAAAAGTAGATGCGCCGGGTGCGGCTCCCCAATAAGCAGCAGAAGTAGCCACGCTATCAGGATCATTTAAAAGCAAATATTGGTTTGCTGTGCCAGTTATATTAGTTGTATTAGTTGGCCAACCCCTTACACCGGCTCTATCCTTAACAATAATTAATTCTGGAGCCTGACTTAATCCGTGACCGATTGTGTTAGACGTTAAATTTCCTGTCCAACTGACTATCGAAAATCCAGCGGTAGTATTCGCACTTACTGAACTGGTGATAGAGCCGTCACTGTTAGAGGATGCTGTGCCTCCTCCTTTCCATGCCCACCCGGCATAGGTTGGGCCGCTTTTGTTTACAGTCCAACTGCTATCGTCTGCTCCCATTGTCCAACCGTCGGAATCAAACGATGTAATGGAGTCGGCATCAGTAGTTTCTGCATCAGTATTGTTTGAGAATAATGACTCACCTGCTCCACGAACTGAGTCTTGCAAGTTGTGAAGATAAGAGTTATCTCTTGATTTGATCCATGTGAAATCTGGAGCAAACGCAAGGGACGAAATAGATTTTGTCGCTCCTGTTCCAGTGTAGAGGGTGGTGTCAAAATGATCTGTAGGTAAAGCAATAGCAGGGTCATCAAGATTAGAACTGTTTAACGCTTTGTATCCTGTAGGTGGCGTGTAATAGAAGTCAGATCCCGCCGCGCCTGATGTTTTTGCGCCGGCGAATGAGGAGTCTTGACCGAAATTTAGAACTCCTGAGTCTGTAGTTCCCCAATTAACATCGCTCCAAAACGGAGTAACAAAACTACTCATGTCACTACCGCTTAACAAGTCACTAAACTGAGCATTACTTCCTGCGGCGGGATCGCCAGAAGATATAAAGGTTCCATTTTTAGAAAACCACATCTTTCCGTTATCCATGTCAACAGCGCATCCAACAATATCTCCAGTTGTCCATGTTGTTCCAGATGCTGATGATCCTGTGCCATATAAGTCACCGCCATCAAGCCAAACTCTATTTCCTACATTAGTTGTGGCAAAATTTTGGTTATAATCTGTTTTGGCAATTCCAATTGCAGGATAATTTGCTGATGCCGCGTAATATTCAAAGTACCATTTACCACTAGCAACGCCAATAGTTCCTAGTGTTGCACCGTTATACCCTGATGAAGATGTATCTGGAGAAGATACACTTAGATTTCCTTCTGATAACTTACCTCTTGCTGATGGCGCTTGGGGAGGAACCCATAAAGGACTCAAAGTACAGTAGTTATTCGTCGGGCTATCAAGTACCTGATCTGTAGCAACCAGATTAGTTGCAGAGAAATCGTTTTCATTCCCAGAACTATCCGCGCCTAGTCCACCATCAAAGTCTGAGTGGATCAGGAGTTTAGTGTTTGAATCTGCGACAAATGCTGTGGTAGATGGTGTAAAGGCTCCTGTATATCTGGCGCTGTTGGAGATTCTTATTTCGTCCATGTAGCCAGTAAGATAAGAGCCACTCGCCCCATTTTGACCAATAGATAATGGGCCAGAAATATCATCTGTATCAGTATCTGTGATCGTATTAGAAAGAGCAGTACCATCAAGATACAGTGTGTAGGTATTTGAATTTTTAACTAGGGCAACATGATGCCAATTTGTATCTGTAATTTCACCTGACCCACCAGAGGCATAACCACTAGAAATAACCCAACTGCCTCCGCTCTTTAGTCCAAATTCAAGGCCATTATTAGACCCTGCTCCGTTGTGACTAATTTCCCATTTATTAGAACTATCCTCATACTGTCCGAATAAATGCTCTGCTTGGGAGTGGTTGTCAAGTTTTACCCACGTTTCCGTAGTCCAATCTCCTGAGCCAAATATGTTCCAGTCTGTTGAATCAGCAACGCTAAGATAATCACCAGTGCCATCAAACTTAATGGATGAAGTGCCTATCTTTTCTTGAGCGCGGGAGTTGGCTACGTCACCGTTAGCGGTTATGGTGTGCGATGAAGAACTGCTATCAGTAAAACTATTCGCTAGTTCCGTGGCTGAGTAAGATTGGTAGAACCCGTTTGTTCCGTAACTTCCTGTGTACTCAAGAGGAAGCCATTGGTTAGTGGCTGAATTTGATTCTGCGAAACTCGCTGGGGTGAGGGCTTGGCCGTCGATCCAATGAACTTCTGCTAGGTAGCCGTCAAACGGCAGGCTTGATGAAAAAGCGCGCTCACCAATTCTGTGGACTACGGTATTGTTTGCCGCGTACTCACCATCCTGCGCGGCACTATTAGTCGATGTACCAAAGGCGGTGACTTGTTCACCATTTAAATAAACTTTAAAAAGAGGTGATGCTGGTGTTGTGTCGCCTGAAACTACAATATGATACCAAGCAGATGGATCACGAAGCACCTGTGTTGTAACATACTCTACGGTAGTTGTATTACCGTGAATTACGGTAAAAGATATTTTATCCGTGTGTATTGCTAGAGTGACTTGATCTGCACTTGCGGCTCCAAAAGCAAATATGTTTTGAATTGAGCCTAAATTCCCACGCTTTACCCAACTGCTCCAAGTCCAAGTTTTGCGATTGCCTGCACTGCTTGGAGTCCTACTCAGATAAGCAGGGCCACCATCCTCAAACCGCAACGACTGGTCGATCTCATAAGGAGGCTGATTCTTTCTGTAGCCCGCCCCCGTTATAGCATTGTTGCCAGTTAATCCTGTCATGAATAATTAAGAGTTGCTACCGCTTGGATGTTGGTACTATCTAATACAACATAGTCAATACGATCTACTCCTGCCGCCGTAGTGGTCAGGGTTGGTGCAGTGCCTCCTATAAAATCCCAGTAAGAACCCCAACTTCCAGTTCTCGATCCAGTCCCATCTTGAGTAATAAAGATAGAACCTGTTTGTCCTGCTGTAATACTAGTAGGATTCTGGAACGTAGCGTTGTGTCCTAGAGTAACTTTAAAGTTATTACTATTAGATAAGTTAATGGTAATGCTTGCCGCTGAAGTTAGTGTAGTTATATTTCCAGATGTTGCGCTTACTGCTATAGTAGCGCCACTGGTACGAGGCTCCATTGCATTTACTTTTAATGTACTCATGTTATTGCCTCAATCTCTGCATCAGTAAGGCCCAACGCTTTTAGTTTTGCGTTACCAGATGCTTTGTCTGCGGCTTTTTGTACAACTTCCGCTTCTTGCTCTACTTGTAGCCTTGCGATTTCTGCGTCGATTTCTGCTTGTGTAGGTTGCGTAATGTCAGGACTGCTCCAGACAATCTCGTCATCAATGATGGCGTAACTTGCGCCGGGGGTAAGAGAGCGTATTGCGTCAACAGTAGTAATCATGCTCCTATCTCCCATGCGCGAATAAATCGGTAAGAATCACTTTCGGTAAAATATGCGACGTTATTCCCTGCTGTATAAACGTATAACTGATAATTACAGGCACTCGTAGTTGATGGGGAATCCGTGTAACTTGATCCCCAAGGCATCCGATGACTTGCCTGTGTGTTTATATTAATGAGCGATTCAGTATTGATAGAAGAATAACTGCCGCTTGCAATCTGCCTATAAAGTTTCGCTAATCCGGCATAGGAATTGGCTTGAGTGCCGCCAGCGGACGATCCGAATTGGATCAAGATTTTGGAACTCGTTGCTGACGGAGTGATGCTCACCAAGAATGTTGATCCGGCAGATGCGGGAGTTGTGTTGTTATCGACCGAAATTGCTCCAGAGTACCCCTCTGTTGTGACGTACTGAAGCACCTTCCCCGCTGACAGACCTGTTACGGTTGCGCCAGTAACGTCTAGCGTTCCATTCACATCTAGTGTCGCGCCAGATGGAGAAGAAAACGTATCGCCAGAGTCTCCTAGCGTAAATGCAGTCCCTGTAGCAGGGCTGATCTTGTTGGCTTTAATTTCGCTACTCATGGTTTAGTCGGCCAAGTAACCGCCTCCACTTCTTCTACAGTTGTTAAGCCGTTAGTAATATCTCGCAAAGCCTTACGATAATCTTGCATTGCGTCTGACATGGTTACGTCTTGCAGTGCGTACCAGTCTGTCTGAGCAAGCCTTCTGTCCCTATCGGAGCGGAGATTAGCAATAGAGCGATCAAACGCACCCGCGTCCCATGCCGCTTCTTCCGCTTCGCGTTGTTCTACTTCAGCGTCGGTAAGTTCTACGCGCTGACCGTTTACTATTTTATGCATTAACCTACTCCGTAAAGATATATATTGCCGTCAAAGTTGCCAGACGATTGCTTAAAAGATATTTCATCAATGGCAGAGGTCGTGTTTATATACCCCGCGACAAACGTATTGTTTGACCCAGATGAATGTCTATAGGTATTAAATTTTGAATAAAAATGTTTAACTTTAGACGTTGAACTTGGGGAAAAAAGATGAAGTTCTCCCGCGCAACATTCATCAGCACCATTACCGACACTTTCCGTTAGGTATTGATAACCTGTTCCTTGCGCTTGATCTGCCCAAGCCCCATAAGAGACCGCACCACTTGCACCAGATTCAAGATGATTAGCGTCAAACCATGTAGTAGTCATGGTTTCGTTGAATCCAGACCCACCAGACGCATTTACTTGAAACGTAAAATATTTATCATCCGTAGCCGGATTTATATCCACAAAATAAAAAACATACTCGTCATAGGTAGAGTCGATCCCGCTAGTGAACTCCACGCTTGACGCGCCTGATGCCGTGGCTGATGAGATGAGTGTTAATTTTCCGCTCATGATGCCACCAGTCCGTATTGTTTTATTACGCCGTCAAAGTTGCCGCTTGACATCAACATTTTGCATTTATCTAATGCGCTAGTTGTATTGAAATATCCCGCAACATAATTGTTAATTGAATAACCTCCATACTCAAATTGATTAGAGGTTGAATAAAAATGTTTTACATAAGTTGTGCTTGTCGGATTGAACAGCAATAACTCTCCCGCCGCGCACTCATCTGCGCCGTTACCGATACCTCCACAAAGAATTTGGTTGCTTGTTGATTGCGCTAAGTCATAAGATGCAACATATTCCAAACCGGCAGATGAATCATTTTCTAAATGTTTTGCCCAAAAAAATGTTGTTGTTTTTGTTGTGCCGTAAGAACTTGAAACAGAGCAATCAAAAACGAGATTTGCACCATTTGTCGCCGGATTCACATCAATAAACACAAACTTAAATATCTTGTAGCCAGTCAGGTCAGTAAACTCGACATTTGCCGCGCCAGATGCTGTGGAGGTATTGAGTAGTTTCCAGTCATCACTCATTACTTAATCCCCCACATCTTGATCGTGCCTTCATCAATATTGCCGGTGTCCATCAAGAACTTAACTGATGAAAGCGCAGAAGTTGTATTGAAATAACCACCCAAATAGCCATCAAACGCCGCATTAGAATCTTGCTGTAATGATGTTCTTGAATAATAATGCTTAACGTAAGTTGTGCTTTTAGGATTGAAAAGTGTTAAACATCCATTTGCACATTCGTCGCTGTTTCCCATTCCAACATCAAAGCCGATAGTAATATTTGAAGTGCTTTGCGCTAAGTCTCTGCCTGTCGTATATCCTAAAAGTGCGGTTGAATCTTCTTGCGTGTGGTAAGCACGAAAATATGTATTGGTTGTAGTCACTCCATAACTTGAGCCGTCTGTACTTGCTTGAAACATAAAAGCAGCAGTAGTGCTTGGGTGAATACCAACAAATTGAAAATTTACCTGTTTATAAGCAGTCGGCAACGTGAACTCAATGGATGCGCTACTGCTTGCTGTCGCAGTGGACAACAATACGGCTGATCCGCTATCGACTCCCGCTACGCCATAGAGGGCTACTTTGTTTGCACCTAATGGCATCTACTTCATATCCGCGCCAGCGAGGAATCCGTACCAGATCGTGCCGCCGTCAACAGTGGTAAACGTAAGCACATCAATTCCTGCTGTAGTAAGAGTTGGCGCAGTACCTCCAGCCCAATCTACTGCTCCGGGCCAGTTCACAGTCTGTGACCCACCGTTAGTAAGGATCAGAGTAAACGATCCACACTTGCCAGAGGCGGGTGGATTAGTAAATGTGAAGGTATTGGCTGAAGTATTGACAGTTGCGGTGACTACATTTCCACTAGCAAGGTTAATAGCCTGTGATCCTCCACCTGTAGCACCAATGACATTTACTTCTTCACCATATGCTTCAATAACGGTTTGATTGCCAGATTCCGGCGAAAGAGTATTTACATTTATGGTACTCATACAACCACCAATGTACCAGTTACAGTGACGGTTCCTGTCAGAGTAACTGGCCCCGCAAGCACGGCTGATTCAATGGTGTGATCTCCATCAACAGTAGCCTGATGAATAAAGAACCCATCCTTTGCGGCTTCTTGTCCTATGTACTGGTTTCCATTAACTACTTCAGCCATGATTCCTCCTACGTAGAAATGCTATCTACATACGAAACCCATACATCGAGAGATGAGCCTGTATTTGATTTAATTTTAAGAACATCCGTAGTCTGTATAACAATCTTTGCACCACCCTGAATAAGTTCTACTGAAGAACTTGGGGGAATAGTCAAATTTTTACAGATATGATAGTCTGTTCCTGACCCCGTTTTGTCAATGTAGCAATCGCATGTAACAGCGGCAGTCAAAATATTAGTTACACGAATTCCGATGAGAGCATCGTCAGAATTGCTTGTCACTAAATCTGTTTCGGATGTACCCACTGCTGACGCACATGCTCGTTCAAAATCCTGTGCCATTATAATCCCCTATAAAGCAATAGCCATAGCAACTGCAAAACCGGGACTTGCCGCAGTAACGGTTCCCCAAGAAGTGTCTGTGCCATCGTTGGTTAAATATTTACCCGATTGCCCTGAAACGTTAGGAACAATTGCGGTAGTTGATGAAGAAGGAAAACTATTTTTTAAAACTGTTTTCAACATCCTAAGATGATCATCACCTTCACTTACAGGGTCTGTCGCTGTTGGATTTGAACTGTTTAATTGCGTTACCCATGTTGCTGTTTCTAGTGACATTTACTTCTCCTAAGTAAGTTCAAAGATACCGTTAGAACTTGGTGTAACGGTAAGTGTATTATTTTGGGTTAGATTAAACTGAGAAGTAGTAAGCCTAGACCAACAGACTAACTTTCCTCCTGCTTGATATATAACAGCGTACTTAACGTTGTTAACATCGCCGCCAGTAGCAGTCCATACGCAAGCAGTAGAATCAAACCTATACTTGTTAGTAGCGGCAGATGCCCAAGTACGAGCAGTAACAGACTTGCCGCCTGTAGCGTAACCATTTCCATTAGCCACTTCATTCGCAAGAGAGGCTTGTGTGGATAATGCTACGTTATTAACATTAGCACTAGCCGCGCTTGTATGAAGAGCCATGTAAAACCCTGTTCCAGTACCGTCTAGGTCAAACTGTGCGTTGCCCAGATACTCTCTGAAACTATTGTAAAAACTCCATGCTGTAGCCGCCATTTAAGCCGCCTCCTTTAACGATTCTGGATTCTTAATAATGTGTGATATAAGTCCATCACCATGAACTATAAGATCATAGTTTGATCCAGTAGCACCTATTAACTGAACAAACTCTTTTGCTTGATGATAATGGGCTACAGTGCATCTAAATTGCTTCCCACCTACTACTAAATCTATCTCCTGTTCTTTGTCATTTTCAGGTTGATCATATGCGTGATGATGTTCCATAATGCAACTATCAAATCCAAAAATTTCAAATTTATGAAAACCTAATATTCTAAGTAAATGTAACGCCCTAAGAGTAACAGTAGAGCCGCCCATAATAGGAAAAAAATCTACGTATTCTTTTCCATATTGGTCACGAAGAATATCAATATTTTCTTCTTGTGTATCGCAATGCCATATCCAAACTTCTTTACCATTTAGTTTGTCAAAAACTTTTGGATGACATTGAGATGATACAAGGTATTTGCATCCGTCAATAACTGGATCAGCAAATCTGTGATTAAACTCTCTGCTATCTAACATTATAAATGCAGAAGGATTAATGCCTCTTTCTATACAGTACTTATAAGTTCCGTTAACTGTAACTATTGGAACTCCGTCTTTCTTTCTTTTCTCTACAATGTTAAATGTATCTTTTAAAGACGGTCCACCAGTTATTAAACAAATTTCTTTTTCCCACTGAGTTTCATGCGGAGTTACTTGGTTTAATCCTAAAGAGATATTATGTTTAATGTTGTTTCTTATTTCTTCTTGGTCTGCATTTACAGAAACAAATATATCTGGAACAGGTGTGAGTATTTGTACTTCAGGTGGATGCCCTTTAAATCCACTCAAGAGCCAAACTCCAATCTAAGTTCAAGACCATTAGCCGCGCTACCTGAACCAATCTGATCAATATCAAATCTAATAACATTTCCATCGTTTACAGTATTAGTAGACGTATTAATAACAGCAGATGTAGCCGCAGTGCTTGAATCATTCTCCCCCGCATCAATGGTAAGCAATGTGCTTAACATATCCTGACCTTTGCTTTCATTGTGAATCTGAATATTAGTTGTTGAACCTGTTGCGGTAGTATAAACATGTCCACCAACAGATTTAAGTTTTAAATTTTCAAAGTTTGCAGGAAGAACAATTCTAGTAATGCCATCTCCAACATAAGTAGGAAGAGTGTCTGCAATGACTTTAATTACTAATGCTCTGTTAAAAAAAGTTGTATCATTAGCAAGAATCTTTTTATTCTGGCTAGTGCTTGCATCGTATATAGCAATGTAGTCGGCAGTAGCATCCATAGTGCCAGTAATATTAAGGTTATCAATAACCTCTAACTTATCGTTGTTAAGATTAGTTAAGTTGCTGTCCATCTCTGCAAACGACAATGGACTGCCTTTTGTTTCTCTTAATGTAATTGTTGCCATTAAAATTCAATCCTGTATGTAGCCTGTATTCTATCCTCAGTATATCGCAAGTCGTATCTGTCAGACTGTAACCCTAGTTCATATCCGTTATCACTTATGTGGAACCTTACCGTTGGTTCTCGGTTTAACATCACGAAGAGGGTTGCAACTGCGATGCCAGACACGACTAGTTCCTTTTCGTATTCCTGATACCACTCTTTCTTTTTCTTTCTCCGCTCTAGGGTCTGGCAAGATGAGCCTCCCCTTCCGTTTCCTGTTCCAACAACTCCCGCATACGAACAAGCAATGTCGCCAAGTCGTTTTGCCTCTGGACTCGTTCCGTTAAGGTGGTACTCAGATACGACAACTGGTTTTCCAAAGGAAAGAGCGTTTTCAATTTGTCGTCTGAACTGTTGTTCACTAATAGAAAATCCTGTTTGAAGGTAAATTATATCTGCGTCTACAATATACTCAGCCTGTACCCCCGGAGTTAGGTGCACCCCTATAGGCTTGTCTGTTTTCTTTCTGAGTTCCCTTATTAGAGTAGAAATCTCAGCAGGGCTATAATACTCATCGCACTCAAGACAAACAACGTAATGGCTAACAAGGTCATCCACCTCAGAAACAACCTTACTTTGATACTCAATCTGGTTGTTTAATCCTCTTGCATATAGTTCCGGGCTGTCATCGCTTATGAGCCATATAACGGGTTTTTTCCCTAGCCCTTGTAGCCTTGACCTCCAATTACTTCCAACTCCATCTACAATTCCCCAGACCTTATCTGTATTTCTGGCTAGAATGTCTGCATGGGTGTCGTTAGATATGGCCCCTCTTACATCCGCTCTCCAAGCATCTGATCTGTCGTTAGATAGATAAGATAATGTAGATAATCTTTCTGTGTCTATAAGAAACGTAGATTTAAAATCAGCACTTGATACTGCGGTATACAATATTAAAAGAACAACAAAGACATAAAGCACGACAACGCTTAATGACTTTAAGCAATCTTTTATGTAACCTCTCATCGCATAAGCGGGTTCGGATGTTTAGGCTCCCTACCTTTCATTTTTACAGGTCCGGGCAAAAACCATCCTAATACCATGGGAATTATAACTATAAGAATTAATAACCAACCGCCCATTTCGGCCATTGATCCAAGTAAACTCCAGAAGTTATCGGGGGCGCAGGAACCGTTAGCCATAGTAGTGCGGGATGAACCCATCCCCGCTGTCGCCACATCTGTTACAAAGGCAGTTGTCATGGCTCCCGCTATCGGTGCAATCGCACCCCCACTGAATACAGTCCCCGCAGTCGCACCTACCGCCGCTCCGGTCGCTACTATCCCCGCTTTCTTTATTGTCCCGCATCCTACAAGGAAGAGACATCCGGCGATGGTGATCCCCAGATTGCGGCAACGGCTACGATAACTACTACCGCTACTACTATTCCCCATTTTACTTTCGGGTTTAACTCTTTGAATTTTTCCCACATATACATCTCCTATTGTTTAAGTGATTCATTCAATAATTCTTGCAATAACCTTCTTGCCTTCCCAATCTATTCTGGTTTCTACTGTACGCCTTTCACACGCATACCTACCGCCTTCGCTATCGTGCCATCCTTGCCTCTTTAATGTTCTCTTCATAGCAAGGCATCCCGGTAGCCCCATCTCCACCCATTCTTTTTTAACTGGGTCTTCC